>Ga0308012_10000037_pt1 | contig 90800 bp, 73 predicted proteins | sample Neamet179_FD_203133 | JGI IMG/M metagenome (GOLD analysis project Ga0308012, IMG submission 203133) | Marine microbial communities from water near the shore, Antarctic Ocean - #179 | ecosystem: Environmental > Aquatic > Marine > Unclassified | place: Southern Ocean | collected 2014-07-25 | reverse complement strand
TGAATGGGATTATCAATTGCTAAAAAAAGTTTGAGTTTACGCTTTTTAGAATTTTTATTGATAATTTTTAAGAAGGAGATATTCACAGATTTACGAAACCCTTTAATAGATTTTTTTTAATCTTGTCTTTTTATAAATAAATAAGGAAGGAATGGTTGCCACTTTTGCGAGACATTTAGATAAATACCTAAAAGTTAGCGGTTTATTTTATTTTAAGTTTAAGTTATAACGCAGTATCCGCAGGTAAGCAGGTCTTTTATTTTTTTATGAGAGTCTATTTTTTTTATTTCTAATAAGTGTACTTTTTTAATAAAATTTCAAATTAGTTTAACAATAGTTTTTTTAAAGAAAATGAAAATTATTTTCATAATTAATTGATAACATTTTATAATTTCCATTACTACTATTTTACTACATTCTGTCTTCAAACCAATTCAATTGTTTTTCCATTTCTTTTTGACTTAAAATGGTAGAAATTATTTTTTGTAGGCGCATAAAGGCAGTTTCATTTTTCACCACATAATCTACTGCTTTGTGATGCAAACAGTCTACGGCTACCTCAATTTTATCTTGAGAAGATAACATTACAAGAGGAATAGCTGCATTTAAAGATTTTATTTTATCTAGTGTTTCTAAACCTGTCATTGCATTTTTAATAACACTGTTTAAGTAATAGTCTAAAACTATAATATCTGGATTGTGATATAAGTTTTCGATACATAATTCACCAGTTGTAAATGTTTCGATAATAAAACCATCGTTTTCTAAAAACTGCATTTCTAATAGTTTTAAAAAAACAGGATCGTCATCTACTAAAAAAAGTTTGAGTTTATGTTTCTTAGAATCTTCGTTTATAATATTTAAGTAATCTGTATTTGTAGATTTACCAATCTCTTCAATGGGCTTTCGTCTTATGTTTTTCAATTTTAAAAATTGAGAAGGGGAGATGCCTACCAATTTTTTAAACTGGCTAGATAAGTGTGCTACACTGCTATAGTTTAGTTTATTGGAAATTTCGGTTACAGTAAGCTCTCCATAGGTAAGTAGTTCTTTTATTTTTTCTATTTTATGGGAAATTAAAAACTTTTCAATAGTTGTTCCTTGTACTTCAGAAAATAGATTTGCAAGAAAGGCATAGTCATGTTCTAGTTTTTCACTTAAATAATGAGAAAAATTTATTTTAATTGTTTCTTTTGAATGGTGAATGGTTTCTATAATTATATTTTTTATTCTTTCAATTAAGATGGCTTTATTATCTTCCATTAATACCAAGCCAATATTTATTAAATCTACTTGAAGTTGAGCTCTCTGTTCGGCAGAAATGTTTTCCATTACATCTACTTCACCTAAGTCTACAATATTAAAATGAAGACCTAGCTTTGTTAGTTCTTCTTTTACCGCCAACTTACAGCGGTTGCTTACCATGTATTTTATATATAATTTCAAATTATTAATTTTTCATTATTTGTAGTTCTTCCTCTAATTCTTTATAAGCAGTGCTTAATGCTTTTTCAAGTTTTATTAGTTTGTTGGGTATTAAATCTAAATTATCTTGTGTTGTTGCGTGTTCTTCAATTTGTTTTACCGCAAGTAGAATGTCTTTAGGTAAGCCCATTAAATCTAATGTTGGTTTTATCTTATGTACGTTGCCATGCAAGCTGCTCCAGTCTGCAGTTATTAAGCATTTATTTATCTGGCTAATAACAAGAGGTGTTTCATTTAAAATTAGTTGAAGCATTTCTGCTATTAGTTTTGGTTTATTGCGCAAGCTACTTTTAAGCGTATCTAGATTAGATACTTTTGCAGGCTTTGGCTGTGTGTTGTTTACTTGTTTTCTTTTTTCAATGACCAAATGAGTAACTTTATGTAGCAAGTCTTTCTCATTAATAGGCTTAGATACATATTCATCCATACCTGACTCAATACATTTATCTGCATTTTTTTGTGTTACATCTGCGGTAAGGGCAATAATTGGTATGGTAGATTTTGGTGGTTCCATTTTATTTCGAATGTATTCTGTAGCTTCCCATCCGTTCATTTCTGGCATTTGCAAATCCATTAATATAATATCATAAATATTTTTCTCTAATAGTTCTATGGCAATTTTTCCATTTGCTGCTACTTCTGTTTCAAAGCCAATATCTTCTAATATGGTTTTTGCTAATAGTTGATTGATTACCATATCATCAACAATCAATATTTTTAAATGACCTAATGCTTCTAATCGATCTAGGTATTCTACTTTATTATCAATAGAAAGAATTTGATTTTCTTTAATTTCTTTTGTTGTCGTTTTTATTAAGGGTATCGTTAAAGTAAATGCGGTACCAATGTGTAATTTGCTGCTTACAGAAATAGTTCCTTTCATTAAGTCTATTAACTGTTTTACAATATTTAATCCTAAACCAGAGCCTCCGTATTTTCTAGAGGTACTGCTATCTGTTTGAGTAAATGGGGCGAAGATATTTTCTATTTTATTTGCAGGAATACCAATACCGGTATCTGTAATCTTAATTTCAATAATTACGCTATCAGAATTTTGTTTTAATAAATTTACATGTAAATTAATAACACCGCCTACATCGGTAAATTTTATAGCATTTTCTATAAGATTTAGTAATATTTGATTGATACGAACGGGGTCTCCAAGTACCCATTCAGGAATGTTTTTATCATAAGACGTCTGTAATTTTTGCTTTTTCTCTTTCAGTCTCAATTCAAAAGTACTTATAATAGAATTTATTAAGTGCGTTACTTTTAGTTCCGTTTTTTCAAGAACCATTTTACCTGCTTCTATTTTAGCTAAATCTAAAATATCATTTATAACCACTAATAAAATATCACTAGAAACTTTAATAGTAGTTAACTGTTCTTTTTGTTTTTTTGTAATATTACTTCGTAATAGTATTTTAGTAAAACCAATAATACCATTAAGAGGTGTGCGTATTTCATGACTCATATTTGCCAAGAATTGGTCTTTAAAACCACTTAGCCTTTCTGCTTCTTCTTTGGCAGCTATTAATTCATTATTAATTTTAACACGGGCCTTAATATCGATACTTACATTTCCTAATCCAATAGGTTTTCCGGTAATACTGTCTTTAATTATAAAAGTAGACATCTGTACCGCGTTCTTTTTCTGCGTTTTTAAATTCATTAAATAAGTATCCCCTTCCCATTTTTCTTTTTCTTTAAAATTAGATTTAAATCTTTCAAGAACAACTTCTTTGTATTCTGGATGAAAGAAATCTGAGAAGTGATAGTTAGATAGGGATTTTTTTTCAGAAATACCTAATAACTTTCTTCCTGCTTTATTAATAAAAGTAGGGGTTCCTTTTAAGTTACCGTAGCTTATAAGCTCTTGGCTAGATTCTATTAAGGTAAATAATTGCTGTTTTTCTTTCTCAGCATTTATACGTTCTGTTATATCGCTAAAACTCCAAACACGGCCCGTATTTACGCCATTAATTATTTTTGGCTTTGAGTATCTTTTAAAGACGCGCCCATCTTTTAATTCAATGATGTCTGAGCTAATAGTTTTCTGTTCGTTTAATTTCTTTATTTTGGCAACCATTTTTTTTGGGTATACCAATTGATCAAGAACATATTTCAATAAAACATCATCGTCCATTGTTTTTATTAAACTATCTGGTATGTTCCACAACTCTAAAAACTTCTTGTTGTAATTTTTTACTTCACCATAATTACTTACTACCAAAATGCCATCTGCAGTAGATTCTAGTACTGCTTTAAGACTAGAATACGCATTTTCTAAAGATTTTTTAAAGTTATTCTGTTCTGTAATGTTGCTTGCAGCGCCAATTATTCTAATTGCAATACCCTTTTCATCTCTTACAATAAACCCTTTATCTAAAATGCGAAGCGTATTACCATTAGGACTTAAAAAGCTGTATTCTATATTAAAATTATTCTGATCAGGATCTTTAATTATTTTTTTTAATAGCGCCACTGTGCTATCTCTATCGGTTGGATGTACATAATCATCCATTTTCATTTCATCTAAGTTTGTCGTTTTTTCAAAGCCAAACACTTTATGAAAACCTTCTTGGTTTCTGTATATTTTATTATTTGTTAAATCCCAATCCCAAACGGCATCATTGGTAGCAAGACCAATTAACTTATATCTTTCATTAGATTCCTTTAATTCTTCTTCATTATTTTTTAAGTTGGTAATGTCTCTTATAATTCCTCTACTACCCGTAATTTCATTTTTATTATTATACAGAGGTTCTCCAATATTTTGTATCCACTGTTTTTCGTTTTTTAAATTAGTTAATTGTAATTCAAGGTCATAATTTACACCTTTGTCAACCAACTTTTTATTTGCACTTTTAAATTTATTTTTAGAGGCAAGCTCAAAGCAATTTACAACTATAGCAAGGTTTGGTATTCCTTTTGTAAGGTCTGATCCAAAAATTTGGTGAACCACTTTAGACCATCTTGTTGTATTTGTTTTCTTATCATAGGTCCAATAACCAATTTTAGCCATTCTGCCGGCTTCTTTTAGTAAGAATTTATTTTCGTCTACTAATTTCTTTATATTATTTTTAACTAGTTGTTGCTTCTCTAATTTATTTTGTACAACTTTTATAAGTTCATTTGTATTAATAGGTTTTACTAAATAGTCTTCTGCACCTGCAATCATTCCAGATCTAATATCTTCCTTTTCTCCTTTAGCAGAGAGAAAAATTAATGGAATGTTTGCTGTTTTCTTGTTTTTCTTAAGTTTTTCAAACATTTCAAGACCATTCAACTCAGGCATCAATATGTCTGAAATGATAAGATCTAGTTGTTTTTTTATGGCTATTTCTAAACCAATTTTACCATTTTCAGCTTGATAAACTCTGTAGCCTTCCATTGATAGTATATCGTAAACTTCTTCTCTTATAACTAGGGTATCCTCTACAATTAATATTTTATACATATTATATGTTTTTTCGAATTTTTACAATAAAAGAGGTACCATTACCTTCTATGCTTTTTACATTTATCTTTCCTTTTATTGCATCTACGGCTTCTTTTGCAATGGATAAACCTAAACCTGTTCCTTGTATTAAATCTACATTTTTTCCTCTAGAAAAAGGGGTGAATACGGTTTTAAGCTCTTCTGGTGAAATTCCGATACCAAGATCTGAAACTGAAATAATTATGTATTTTTTATCAGAAGAGATTTCAACAGTAACTTTTTCTCCATTTGGCGAGTATTTAATGGCGTTACTAATAAGGTTGGTAAAAATATTTCTACCCAACATTTTATCAATAAAAATTGTAGTATCTTTTATATTCTTGGTGTCGATAAGTTCTATTTTGTGCGATTTTTTTCTAGAAATATATACTTCATCTATAATATTTTTAATAAAGTTACCAAGGTGCGTTGGTACAGGATTATTTTTAATTTTTTTGGCATCTGCTTGGCCAACAATTAAAATATCATCTAATAATCTTGTCATGTGCAGCACTTGGTCTTCTATTTTAAATAATTTTTTTTCTATTACAGTGGGGTCCATTTTACCCCAATATTTTTTAATAGAGCCTGCAGCAAAATTAATTGCAGATAATGGGGTTCTAAACTCATGGGAAGCTGTTGAAACAAATTTAGATTTTAATTTATTTAGTTCTTTTTGCTTTTCTAATGCTTGGTTTAGTTTTGTAGTTCTTTCTGCTACCTTTTTTTCTAATTGATTTCTATACCCAACCAATTCGGTAATGTCTTGGCCCACTGCCAATACCCCTTTAATTTGGCCAACGGCATCTCTTCTTGCGCTTGTATTTACTAATAGGATAAGCTTTTTTCCGTTTTTATTGCGTGCAAAGAATTCAAAATTTGCAGTTTGTTTTCCATTTAAAGCAAGGTGTAATATTTTACTTGCATTTTTTTCGGAGTCTTCAGGCGTAAATTCCGACCAAAGTTGACCTAGTACTTCATTTTTTTTAAATCCGGTAATTTTTTCTGTGGCTTGGTTCCATTCGTTAATAAAACCAGCATTATTAATACCAAAAACAGGGGTGTTTGAAGTTTCAATAAACTGTCTTAATTCTTTGGCAATTGCCAATTCTTCGATACGTTTATCTTTTTCTTTATTTGCAAGTATTAATTCATTTGCTCGGTTTTCTTTTTCTTTATTGGCAATAGCCAACTCATTTATTCGTTCTTTTTTTTCTTGTTCAGCTAAATTTAATTCATTTACACGTTTGTCTTTTTCTGTGTTGGCAAGAATTAGCTCGCTTGCACGTTTATCTTTTTCTTTGTTTTGGTAGGCAAGTTCTTTATTTGCGAGTATTAATTCACTAGCTCGTTTTTCTTTTTCTTTATTGGCAATAGCCAACTCATTTATTCGTTCTTTTTTTTCTTGTTCAGCAAAATTTAATTCATTTACACGTTTGTCTTTTTCTGTGTTGGCAAGAATTAGCTCGTTTGCACGTTTATCTTTTTCTTTGTTTTGGTAAGCAAGTTCTTTATTTGCGAGTATTAATTCACTAGCTCGTTTTTCTTTTTCTTTATTAGCAATAGCCAACTCATTTATTCGTTCTTTTTTTTCTTTTTCAGCAAAATTTAATTCATTTACACGTTTGTCTTTTTCTGTATTGGCAAGAATTAGCTCGTTTGCTCGTTTATCTTTTTCTTTGTTTTGGTAGGCAAGTTCTTTGTTCGCAATGTTTAACTCTTCTGCACGTTTTTCCTTTTCGTTTTTTGCAATTGCTAATTCGTTCGCCCTTCTATCTTTTTCTTTATTTTGAAAGGCAAGTTCTGTATTGGCTTTTATTAACTCATTTGCACGTTTGTCTTTCTCTTGGTTTGCTAATATTAACTCATTTGCGCGTTTGTCTTTGTCTTCGTTTTGAAAAGCCAGTTTATTATTAGCTTGGGCTAATTCTTCTGTATGTTTTAAAAGAGTCTCTTTTTGCTTGACTTGTGCGGTAACATTAAACATAATACCCAAAAACTTAATAATTTTTCCATTTAAATCTTTATAAGGTATAATTGTTAGGTCCATCCAATAAAGGTTTTTACCTTCTTTGTCTTTGTTTATTATTATGTCTTTAAATGTTTTACCAGAATGTATGGTTGTCATCATTTCTGTAAAAAACGAGTCTGACTGTTTGCCACTTTTTAAGATTTTATGATTTTTACCAATTACCTCTTCTCTTTTGTATCCATAGAACTTACAAAAGTTATCATTTGCAAATATAATATTACCGGCTACATCAGTCTCAGTAACAATAGCAGCTTTGTTTAAGCAATAATTTTGCTCTTCTAGCTTTTTTTTAATAGTTTGTAATTCTGCGGTTTGTCTATTTTTTTCTATATTTTTAAAAGCAAGTTCTTTTACGGTATTGTCTAATTCATCAATAGTTTTACGAAGCTCAAAACTTTTCTCTTTTAGGTTTTTCTCTTTTTCAATACGAGCTTTTTGTGCTTTTTTAAGTGTTTTTTTTAGTTCAATTTCTGCCTTTTCACTTTCAGTAATGCAGGTAAAGGAAACCCCAATTCTATTATCAGGAATTTTCCATGCAGAAACAAAATAATGTTTTTCAAATTCTGCACCATAACTTTTAAATTGAATTGCTTTTCCTGTTTTATCTACACTAACAAAATAAGGAAGCCAGTAGTTTTCTATAATATCAGCTAATTCGGTTATTTTCTTATCGATTAATTCTTCTTTCGTTTTATTAAAAAGCTTGGCAAAAGAAATATTTACGTCTCTTATATAAGAATCTAAAGGTTTTCCTTCCTTATCATAAATAATTTCTAGCACAGTCACCATTTCAGTCATGGCGTCGAAAAGTAATTTATAGTGATTGTCTGGTGAAGATTCAATATTCGTTTTCTTTAACTCCATAAACTGTTTTCTGTTATTTAGCAAGCAAGCGTAATTATTGTATTAAAAACACCAGAAATATTAGAAGTATAGGGCTTCTACGTTTAGTTATAAAATTTTTTTAGCTAAACAAATTTCTTGTCATTTAAACTTTGGTCGTATTATTTTGGGGCTTTATTTTTTTTTATACGTCTGTTAAGCCAATTTAATTTTTTTTTAATTAAAAACACCTATTTTTTTCCTTTTTTATTAACCTTAGAAGTGGTGCTATTTTCAATTTTAGTGGGTCTAAATTTTATGTAAATAAAAGAAGAATGTAATAAGATGGCATGCCTCTAGTTTAAAAAGAGCTTTCTCCCTTTTTTTAGCTTCAAATTTTATTAAAAAACGAATTCATCTGAATTGTTGTAGACAAGCTTCTTTGCGCAAAGTTTTATAAGTTATACCAAAAAAAGAACATCAAATATTCTTGAGTTAAGTAAGTAGACAGACACTACTCAAATGACATTGATTCACGAAGTATTAGAACGGCAATTAACTTGTTAAAGCAGTACTTTTGCAGAAAAAGGTGCTTTTGTATTATGGCTACTTATTTGACAAGACACTAGGGGCAAAAGGAATGTACGCCAAATTACTATGTACCAAATTTGGTTAGGTGCAAGGGGTAAGTTGGGTGTTTAAAGTGTTGGAATAAGAATAGCACTTGTAGTTAAAAAATGGTGCATTTTATAAATGTAGGGTACGTTTAATTCTGGGTAAAGCGTCTGGTGAAATTTAGAATAGGTTTTGAATGGTAGAGATTGTTTTAAGATGTCTCCTATTTTCAATCAATAGTATTTGTTATTTCTTAGTATAACTAGTATTTGATTAGAAAAAGAAACCTCTCAGAATTCTGAGAGGTTTCTTTTTTATAGTAATTTTCAACTTTCTCCCATTTCAAATTTCTTAATTATTTAATTCTTTCTGGTATGCCCAATCTTCCTTTTCTAGGAGCGTAAGAAGTATGTAGTACCTTCCAACCATCATCTGTGTAATTCCAAACGGCCGATCCTCTAGTTGCATATGAAACGGTTTCAGCATTGTCTGTAAAGGTATATTTACCGTCTGCTATAAATGTAATTACAGCAGTACTCATATCCGGAGAAAAATAAATTTCCATATTAGAGAGTTTAAAGAATTCCCAGGTGATTGTTTTGTCTATTACTACATCTTTTCCAGAATAAATATAAAAAGGATTTAAGTTAGAGTCTCCTGCAGAAACTTTAATTTCTGGGTGCTCAAATTTTTTGTAAGCTTCAGAATCACCAGACATGATTGCTTTTTGCATTGATTCTTGGTGCGCTATTACTTTAGTACCAATGCTTTTTTTGTTTTTCTTAGCATAATAAAGTTGAGCAGTTTTCATGTATGGTGAAGCAAAAGTAGCATAATCAACTGCTTTTAATTCAGCGTTTAAAGCATTTTCATAATCGCCGTTGGCCGCATAGTGCTCGCCCATAGAATCATGAGAATTCGGTCCGTCATGCATATTTTGAGACATTTTTATATACTTCATAGCAGCTGCTGTGTCCTTTTTCCCGTAATCTCCTCTCATATAACCATAAGACATCATATTGTAGGCAGAGGAGGCATATAAAGGGAATTTTTCAGCAAAAATTTTGAAGGAATTAAAATCCTGAGGACTTGTTCCAAGATAATTCATTAAAGCACTCTTTGGAAATTTATTAACAAGGCTTTTACTTACCGCTTCTCTGTCTTCTGAAGAGGAAACTAAATATTGATACCATCCTTTTTCTTCAGGGCTTAACTTTGTAGTATTAATTACTTTAAGTTTTTCATATCTACTTCCCCAATTGGTATTATTACTGCTTATAGCCGCTAACGTAAGTTTTGCGCCGCCACAATCTTCATCAATTAATAGTGCTGAACTTGCAGCACCAAAAGCAGCCATATACTCTAGATTCATGGCATATTCTATTGCTTTATTTGTAATAAGTGAAGCCTTTCTACTGCAAGATGTATCATTTATCCATTGTGCATTTAAAATCATTGTGAAGCACAAAGTCACAAAAGTTAAGTTGTTTTTCATAATTTAAGTATTAAGGTAATGGTTAATTTTAGACCTAATTTACACAATTAGTTGCTAAAAGGAACTTATAATTTGGTTTTTTTTTATGATTTTGTTAAAAAATACTAAGTTTTGTACTTATTGTTATACATTTGATGGTATAATTAGTTCCTTATTAAATTTATTTAAAACCCTAAAACCCTATATATTGAATTTAACTAAAAAACGTACTTGTGCTATTGCATTTTCTGTTTCTATGTTAGGAGATAAATGGTCGCTATTAATATTAAGAGATGTCATTTTACACAAAAAATCTAGATTTAAAGAATTTAAAGAATCGAAAGAAAAAATAGCCACAAATATTCTTTCTAATAGATTAAAATCTCTTTTAGAGCAAGATCTTATTGAGAAACTAGATCCTTTAGGTACAAAAAAAAGCACACGTTATATTGCAACCAGTAAAGGTGTTGCCGCATTACCTATTATAATAGAAATGTATTTGTTTTCTATTTATGCAATAGATGAGGCAGATATAGATGCTTTTCAAATAAGCATTAAAGAAGAGGTTATGTCCAATAGAAACTTGTTTCAAGAAAATAGAACTGCAGCGTATCTTAGTTTTGTAGAAGGGTTAAAGGAGTCTATACTCGTTTAAATTTCAATGTATTTTATTAGTTTCTTAATAAAACTAATAAAAAAGACTATTATCTTAAATAGTTGAGTAAATTATTAACTGTATCTGCAATTTAAATATATTTTAGAATAACCAAAAGAAGTAAGAGGCTAGTCTGTTAAACAATTTTCAATTGGTTTAGTAATATAGATAATGCTCTATTAAGGTTTGTGCTTATTGCGTATTTGGTTTAATATTGTTTGAATTATCAGTCATGCAAGTACCTATCTTTACGTGCTGCTTTTTTTTAACTGAAATAGATAAAATCAATAGAAGTTTCAAAAATTGAATTCGTTTTAAAGGTCAGATATATTTTATTTTGTTATAAAAAGAACGAAAGACAAGTTATGTTCCCCAAACTTTGAATAATTTTTAAAAGCTCTTTAAATAGCCCTTTTATTCTTAAAGCGCATTCATGTTTAAAAAAGAGAAATTATATTTCAGTCCAAAATTCACAAATCCATTACTTAAGTCTCCTCCTTTCGATTTTACGTAACCTACTGCACTTCCAAGGCTTAACGTGTTATTTATTTGATAGTCTACACCTGCACTTGGTTTTATAATGAAGCCTTCACCGGTGCTTATGTTTCCTCCGCCGGCAGCACCGCCTAAAGCTTGTGCAAAAATAGTAGTATTTTTAATTGACAGATTGCTCGTTTTAACGCCAAAACCAATAAGCCCTTCTGCATAGGCACCAGCATTGCCAAAATTAGCAAAAGAAGTTTGTCCTGCTAAAAATATATTTTTATTTAGATCTAAATTTACTTGTAAAGATATTTGATGCATGTCTTCTGTAGGCTCTGAAATTCTTTTTGCATTAAAGTACCAATCTTGTTTTAAGATTATTTCGATACTTTTAAACTTCCCGTTTTTAAAGATCTTTTCATTTGAAAAAGTGCCATTTCTTTCTATATAATATTTTAAACCAACCCCATAGGATGCTGTTGAAAAAACACTACTTGGTGTGAATACGTATCCTTTATTTAAAGACAAATAAACATCATTAAATATTTTTTGCTCAATAGAAATATCTGGGTATATCATAAAACCGCCATCAGAATCTACACCACCACCACCACCTGCACCTGCGGCTAATTTTAGCAGTATATTTGTTCTTTTTTTATTGAAAGAGTAGTGGTAACCAGCTCCTAAAAACACATCCATATAACCGGCTTTAATACCGCTGTAAGCACCATCTACTTTTAAAAATGCAAACCAATTTTTTGTCAAATAGTTGGCAAATTCAAAACCAGCCAATCGGATGGTTTTTCCATCTATTATTTGCGTTCCATTGTTATTAGCATTGGTTACTTTTAAATTATTAAAATGCACCATAAATGAAGTTTTCTTAGTTTCTTGTTTCCAAGAAGAGTTGTTTAAAACTCCTGCTAAGAATGTTTTTTCAGTTTCATTATAGTTCGAATAATTAAAATTTAAAGGTATTTCTAATGACACATTTAATTGGTGGCCTTCGATTAATCCTTCATCAAAAAAGTTTACATAACTCCACCCTGTATTTAAAGAAAATGCATTAAAATTATAGCCTATATTTAAATGAGGTAAAATGAATGCGCCACCTCCATCTGGTGCGTTGGCGCCACCACCACCACCAAAATGAAAACCAGTATCTATATATAATTTTTTAGTTATATTTTTTTTATACCCAGCATTAATACCTAATGTAAAGAAACCACCTCTTTTGCCTGATATAGCTCCGTAAATACCAGCGCCAGTATAGAAATTTTTATTTAGAAACAAATTGTAATGAATTCCCATGAACCCCATGTTGGGTTCATTTGTAATGTTTGTTTCAGGCATTTCTAAAGAAAGAAAATCTAGTTTAATAAATCCTTTTTGAGTTTTTATTTCTGGAATACTTTCGGTCTGGGCAACTGAAAAAGTACTAGAAATTATGATAAAGACTACAAGAATTAATTTTTTCATAGGGCTGATTTTATACAATATAAATGCAAATATAAATTATCTTTTTTCAATACTAATAATAACTGTTTTAGATGCTGGTGTATTGCTAATCTTAGCAACACTTTTAAGCGGCACTAATACATTTGCTTCAGGGAAATAGGTTGCCGTACATTGCTTCGGAATGTTATATTTTACAATTAGAAAGCCTTTTGCAATTCTTTCTTCACCATTAAAATGACTCTTAATATCTACTAAATCTAAGGATTTTAAATTTTGATTCTCCATATCTTCAGCATTCATATACAGCACTCTTCTCTCATTTAAAACGCCTCTATAACGGTCATTTAAGCCATAAATTGTTGTATTATATTGGTCATGAGAGCGTATGGTCATCATAATAAATTGATTCTTTTCTAACTTTAGGTCTGAGGGGTTATTTAAAGAGAAATTTGCTTTACCAGACCGGGTAGGAGAGAAGTTGTTTTCTCTTGCATTATTTGGTAAGTAAAAACCGCCTTTTAAACGAACTTGTTTATTGTAGTTTTCAAAACCTGGAATAACAATTTCTATTTTATCACGAATCAAATCATAATTAGAAATTAAGGCAGTCCAATTTGTTTTAGAATTTTTTAAGGTAGCATTTGCTAAACCGGCTACAATGGCAGGCTCACTTAATAATTTTTTAGAGTGTGGCTCTAAATGTCCACGAGATTGATGCACAATACCCATAGAATTTTCTACTGAAATAAACTGTTCTCCAGTAGCTTGAAAATCTTTTTCAGAGCGCCCTAAACAAGGCAAGATTAGAGCTTTTTTGCCATGAATTAAATGGCTTCTATTTAGTTTCGTAGAAACATGTACTGTTAAATTACAATGCTTCATAGCATTTGCTGTAAATTCTGTATCTGGTGTTGCAGATACAAAATTACCACCCATACCAACAAATACTTTTACTTTATGCGCATTCATTGCTTCAATAGAAGCAACCACATCAAAACCATGTTTTCTAGGAGATTTAAAACCGAAGGTGGCATCTAATTTATCTAAAAAAGTATTTGGCATTTTCTCCCAAATACCCATAGTTCTATCTCCTTGCACATTAGAATGCCCACGAACAGGGCATGTACCAGCACCTTTTTTTCCAATACTTCCTTTTAATAAAAGAATATTAACGAGCTCTCTAATATTGTCTACAGAGTTTTTGTGTTGCGTTAAGCCCATTGCCCAACAAATAATAATTTTTTCATTATTGATGATGAGTGCAGTTGCTTTTTTTATTTGTTCTAAGGATATGCCCGTTTGCGGAAGTAGTTCTTCAATGGAATACAAGTCTAAATCATTCAGCATTTCTTCGATACCAGCAGTTTTTTCATTGATAAAAGCTTGATTAAAAACGCTTCCAGGGTTTTCTAATTCCTTTGCTTTCATCAATTTTAAAATTATTTTTAGCAAAGCAACATCACCATTTATTTTTACTTGTAAAAAAAGGTCTGTTAGATCTTGTCCAGAACCTATCCATTTTAAAGGATTCTGGGGGTCTTTATAATTCATTAATCCAACTTCTGGTAACGGATTTACAGTAATAATTTTACCGCCACTTTTTTTAGTTTCGCTAAGGGCTGTTAACATTCTCGGATGATTGGTTCCTGGGTTTTGTCCAATAACAATTACCAAGTCTGTATGCTTAAAGTCTTCTAAAGTAACAGAGCCTTTTCCAATTCCTAATGTTTCTGTAAGTCCGGCCCCACTAGATTCATGGCACATGTTAGAGCAATCTGGTAAGTTGTTTGTACCAAATTGTCGGACAAATAATTGATATAAAAATGCAGCTTCATTACTAGTTCTTCCAGATGTATAGAAAACAGCCTCATCAGGAGAATTTAAATTATTTAACTCTTTTCCGATTAAACTAAAAGCAACCTCCCAAGAAATTTCTTCGTAATTATCTTTTCCTTCTGGTAAATACATGGGTTGTGTAATTCTTCCACTTTTGCCAATTTCATAATCAGATAATTCAGATAATTGCGCAATTGAATGTGTTGCAAAGAAGAGCGGAGAAACTTTATTTTTGGTAGCCTCTTCAGCGACAGCTTTTGCACCATTTTCGCAATATTCAGCTAAAAAGGCACGTTTGGCGTCAGGGTCTGGCCAGGCACAACCTGGGCAATCAAAACCTTCTTTCTGATTTATATTTTTTAAAAGTTGAATTCCTTTAATAAGTCCAACCTCTTTTGCAACAACACGTATAGAAGCTTTTACGGCTTTAAAACCAACAGCAGAGTGAGGTACTTTTTTTAATTGAATACCTGTGCGTTTTTCTGGTGGTTGTGCGTTTATTTTTTTTGACATTACTTTTCTATTATTTAATATAAGAAGGGTTTGCGTAAATAGTCATTTTGTTTTCTCTTGTAAAACCAATTAAACAAATACCAAATTCTTTTGCAAAATCTACAGCCAAAGAAGAGCACCCAGAAACGGCAATAATAATTGGTATTTTAGCAATAAAAGCTTTAGACACAATTTCATATGAAACTCTGCCACTAACTAAAATATAATTTGCGTTTTTCAAGTTATTTTCTAATAACAAATCTCCAATTGTTTTGTCTACAGCATTGTGTCTGCCAATATCTTCTTTAATAGTTAAAAGTTCATTTTTTTTGTTGAAAATTGCAGCAGCATGACTTCCACCTGATTTTTTAAAAGTTTCTTGAAACGAATTCATTTTAAGAAACATTTTATGAATTATGTTAGAAGTTAACATGGTTTCTAGACCTAATTTATTGCCTGTTATTACAATATCTTTTAGTTCTTTTTTACCACAAATTCCGCAAGAAGAAACAGATAACAAAGTTCTTTTGTTAAGGTATCCTTTTCCTAAATTTTCTTTAGAAATGGTTACATTTATGATCGATGGAATTTTGTTTTCTTCTTTCTCTATAGTTGCTTTAAAGTTTGCCTTGCTTTTATAAATATCTTCAGCAAATAATAAGCCTCTAATAAGTGCTATATCATCATCGGGTGTTCTCATAACAACCGTATATGCCTCTTTATTTATGTTTATTTGCAAAGGCGCTTCAACCACTAAATCATCTTCAATTTTATGTTGAATTTGATTGGTAATTTTTAAACCTTGGTAAGATATTGTTTGCATGTAATAAGAAGCTTTACTACAAATTTACTAAAAATAAGCTTAATTTATCCTTTATAAGGATCCTAATAAAGTTAGCTATTTTTGCTACAGACTAGCACAATTAACTCATTTTTAAAGTTGGTTGTAAAGAAGATAAATACAGTACCACCCTCTTTTATTTTTGTCTCTTTTCTTATTTGAGCTACCGTTTTAGGGAAGTTTCTAATGGTAATATTTGCTTTGTTTCCTGGAAGTAATTTTTTCAACTTCTTTTTGTCATACGAGAGCGTATGTTCAATTTTAAATACTCTTCCTGGAAAATTTTGCAGCGTTTTAGAAGTATAAAGATGAGAATGCTGGTGTAGTTTTTCTATGTTAAGTTGATTTGTGATTTGATGAAATCCGCCAGATTTTAGAATGGCAGAATTGGGTTCATAGAGATAGGAGAGGGGCTCGGAATATGCTGAATAAAGGCTTTCTTTGTATTTGAAATGAAAGGACTGTGTTTCATTTTTACCAATGTTTATTGTCTTAATTTGAATAGCTTTAGAACTGTCTTTTTCTAATAAAAACAATAGCTCTTTAACTTCATTATTAATAGCAACTACATGTACTTCTGTCACAAATTTTAATTCATTTATAGCGCTTGAAATATCTAAAATAGGAGAAGTTTTTATGAGAATTTGATTTGATTTTGTAAATAATAAATCCATATTCTCTGGCACATTAGGAACGCAATCTTCTAATAGAAAAACTTTTCCTTTTATATCATCTCTTCTAGACGGATCTATATAAATACAATCAAATTTTTCTTTACTGTTCTTAAGAAAATCAATAGCATCGCCAGAAAAAGTAGTAATATTAGTTATTTTTAACTGTTTGCAATTGTGTGTTACAATTGCTGATAGTTCTTCATTAATTTCACAATGTATAACGTCTTTAAAATGCTTAGAGAAATAAAAACAATCAATACCAAAGCCACCTGTAATATCTATAATAGAAGTGCCAGTAACAAGATTAGATTTGTAGTTTGCGGTACTTTCAGATGAAGTCTGTTCTATATTAATTTTAGAAGGATAATAAATGTTTTCTGTTTGAAACCAGGAAGTTAGTTTGTGTTCAGATTTTTGTTTTGCCACAATTTGATTTGCCAATTCTTGAATTGAAACATCGTCAAAAGGGCTTCCTTTTAAAATCAGTTTTGTAATATCTGCTTTTAAATTATCAGTAATAAATTGCTGTACTTCTGTATGTAATATTGCTGTATTCAACCCGTATTTAAATATCTTTTGTAATAGATTTTACAATTTTATTATCAGATAAAAATTCTTTTAAAATCACTTTTAAGGCAGTGTATAAAGGAACTGCAGTAATCATACCAACAACTCCAAAGAGCAAACCACCAATAATAATACTTAAAAATATTTCTAAAGGATGTGACTTTGTAGTTTTTGAAAAAATAATTGGTTGGCTTCCAAAATTATCAATTAATTGCGCAATAAAATAGCCAATCATTACATAAATTGTAGTGGGTAAAATATCATTTTGAAAATCTTGACCAATATTACTTGTCATTGATAAAACTAGCATAATAACTGCACCAATCATGGGTCCTACATAAGGAATTAGGTTTAATAAGGCACACAAAAAAGCAATTACAATAGCATTGTCAATACCAAAAATTAACAAAATAATGGTATATAAGACAAATAAAATAGTAATTTGTAGTAGTAGCCCTATAAAATATCTAGATAACAAATCATTAATGGTTTCTAAAGACTTAGAAAACCTACCCTCTTCGCCATTCGGAATAATCACCATTACCCCATTTTTTAATAACTGGCTGTCTTTCATAAAAAAGAAAGAAATAAATAAGACAGAAAATAAACCGACACTTAGCGTGCCAATAGTTGCTACAACTGCATTTAAAAAATCTGGAATTTCTTTAAAATTAGAAATAAAATCAACATTTTTTAATTCACTTAAAACATCAATTCCTTTAGAGGAAAAGTAGGCTGTTATTTGAGTAAATATTTCTTTAATATTTTCTTGTAATTTATCTACTTCTAATAATGATAAGCTTTGGCCTTGTTCTGCTATTAGGGGGATAAACATTAGTATTAAACCTGTTAAAAAACCTAGCATTAAAATCATAGTAGAGACCACTGCTAATGTGTTTGGAAATTTGAATTTATTTCTTAAGAACAGAATAATGGGCCTGGCTATTAATGATAAAATTCCTGCAATAATTATGTATACAATTACAGATTGAATTGTATATAAAAAATAGCAAAGAAGAAAAACCCCTACTAGGATACCTAATGCTCTTAAAATACCGTTTGTTATTGCTTTTGAATTCATTAGTTATATCCTTTAACGTTTCCCATACTTAGTTTATTTCCACTAGAAAAAGTATGGCTTGTTGGCAATAACGTGCCACTTTCTGTGGTAATCCAATCTTCCCAAGTAGCTAGAACATTTTCCATTTTCATGCTTGGCACATTCATTTTATAGCTTACTGGAAAATTACTTGTATCTAAAATCCAAAGATACGAATCTCCTGGGGTAGAGCCACCTTTTGTGTATTTTACTAAAAGTGCGTCTTTACCCTCTACTTTTTTAGTGCTTCTAATAATTCCTTTTTCAAATAATTTATGAGGTGCTACTAACCAAAAAGAGTCATTGTTAAAAATATTTTTAGCTTTTTTTATAAGTATAGTGTCTGCAATTTCTTGTTTACTGTTGTTAATAAATACCGAGCTTTTTTCAATGTTTTTAGTATGTAATTTTACACGAATTGTATCCCAAGATACTTCGGCTATGTTTTTTTCTTTATCCCACTTAAAACTTCTTCTTCCACCAAAACTCCATTCTAAAAAACGTGTATTTTTATAAGCTTCATGTTTTATGGCTTTTAAAATGCTGCGAGCAATAATATCTGCCTTACTATTTTCAGACTTTACAGCTCCCATGTTTAGCTCCATTCCAAATAAAGAAAGTGTGTGTTTTGTAGGTAGTTTTATTCCTGTTTTGGTTGTTTTCCAATGAGACCAAGTCGCAGAAACACCCCCTAAAGGAATAACTTTTACCCACATTTTAAAAGAGGTAGGAAGGTAGTTTTTATCTAGAATCCATAAATAAGAATCTCCAGGTGTAGTTCCTCCAGAAGTATAGGTAATTAACAGTGCGTCTTTGCCATTGTGTTTTACAATGCGTCTTTCTGTGCCTGCATCAAAAACTTTATAAGGTGCCACGAGCCAAAAAGAATCATTGTTAAAGAAGTCTTTTGCTTGCTTAATTATTTTCGAATTTGGGTTTGCAACTTTAATTCCTTTAAAATTAACAAGACTTTTTTCTGGTTCATTTAGAAATAAATGAACTTTGTTTTCGTCCCATTTTACAATAACAGTATTTGTTTTTTTAATCCATTTATAATGGTGTTTATTTCGAAAACTCCATTCTAAAATCTCTGTATTCTTATAAGCTTCACCATCTAACGCATTCAACATTTTAGTAGCTAAAGCATCTGCATCTTTACCTTTTTTTCCTTTAGGAAGAGGTTCGTCATAAGTAAAATAATAAATTCCTATTGCAGTAATTAAAAGTAATAAAAGTAGGGTAATGTATTTAATGATTTTTTTCATTTTAGTAAATTGAATGAGAGGCTAAATTATTAATTTTTAGAAGATAAAACTATTTGTTGTCTTCATTATAATTTAAATTCAGGAAAAATTTTAGTAAATTTCTTCGGAAGTTCTTTTGAAATCGAAATGCTAGCTTTTGTAAAAGGATGCGTAAATTCTAAGTTTCCTGCATGTAAAAATAACCCTTTACCGTTTAAAATTTTATGTTCTAAAAAATATTCTTTATCTCCTAAAATAGGGTTTCCAATAGTAAGTAAATGTTTTCTTATTTGATGTTTTCTGCCCGTTTTAGGCGCTAGTTTCACTAAATTTAAATACTTAAAACGTTCTGATTTGACAGTTAGTAAAACTTCAAATTCTGTATATGAACTCTTCTCATCAATAGCAGAATCTACAATTCCTTTACTCTTCATTTTACCAATAGTAATGGCAAAATAGGTTTTTTTAATTTCTTTATTTTTGAACAATTCACTTAACTTGGTAATTGCTGCACTTGTTTTACCAACCAATAAAAGGCCGCTTGTTGGATAATCTAATCTATGAACGGGTTTTGGTTTTACAGCATCTGCATGCTTACTTTTTTTTAGGTTTTGTGTCAATCCGTTTGCAATGGTTACAAATTTATTACCACTAACTAAAATTCCTGCAGGTTTATAGATAATGGCTAAAAAATCATCTTCAAACAGTACTTCTAAATCTAATTTTAACCTTGCAAAGGTTGAAGAGTTTTCAGATTCAAACAGTTCAATTTTTTCACCACCAGAAATATATATTGCAGTTGTGGCTAAAACTCCATCAATAAAAATAAGTTCTTTTTTGATAGCTTTTTTTATACCAGATTTTGTGGGTATTGTATTAAAAACACCAACACTGTATTCTTGAAAACGAATTTTGTTTTCAAGAACTTCAACAATATGTGTTTCTAATAATTGCATTATTTGGCAAAGAGTTGGCCTATATCTTTAAAAGCTTTAAACTCTAAAGCATTATTTTCTGGGTCCTTAAAAAACATGGTAGCTTGCTCGCCTACTTTTCCTTTAAAACGAATGCAAGGTGCTATTTCAAACTTTGTATTTTCAGTTTCTAGTCTTTTGGCTAAGGAATGCCAATCTTCCCAACTTAAAACAACTCCAAAATGCGGAACAGGAACATCATACCCGTCTACAGGATTCGATATTCTTACCGCTGTAAAGTCTTCTTTTTGATGAATTACTAATTGATGCCCGAAGAAATTAAAGTCTACCCAGTCTTCAGTAGAGCGCCCTTCTTCACAATTTAAAATATCTCTATAAAAAGTTCTACAGAGTGCTAAATTCTGAACAGGAATTGCAAGATGGAATGGTTGAATCATTTTTTTTAGTTGTTACTGTTATATTCAATTTTATAAAGCTTTTTTAATTTTATATTTCAAGTCAATTTAGTCTTTAGCTATGTATTAAGAGTTAAATGCTAATTAAAAACCAACAGCTTTGTCATCTCCTCTTGGGTCTGCGCCGCCTTCTAGACTGCCATTAGGTAATATTAAAACACCTTCTACTTTACCAAGTACTTTAGCATCTTTTTCATTAATAGCATATCCTAGTTTTTTTAATTCATCAGTAGTTTTTTTATCAAACTGATTTGGTTCCATCATAATCACGTCTGGTAACCATTGATGGTGAAAGCGTGGTTGGTTAACTGCTTCCTGCATTCCAAAGTCAAACTCATGTACGTTTAGAATGGTTTGTAAAACAGAAGTTATTATGGTAGATCCTCCAGGAGTTCCAACCACCATCCAAAGTTTTCCATCTTTTTCTACAATAGTAGGTGTCATAGAACTTAACATTCTTTTTTCAGGAGCAATTTCATTCGCTTTTGCACCAACTAAGCCAAACATATTTGGCACTCCTGCTTTGCTAGAAAAATCGTCCATTTCATTATTTAAAAAGAAACCTAGTTCGTTAGAATACAATTTAGAGCCATACCCTGCATTTATGGTGGTAGTTGCAGAAATTGCATTTCCAAATTGGTCTACAATAGCGTAGTGCGTGGTTTCATCACTCTCTATCATTTTTATAAGTCCATGAGAAATGTCTTTAGATTTGGTTGCTTTCTCAAAGGAGAAATCATCCATTCTACCAGTAATATATTCTTTGCTAATTAACGTGTCTAATGGTATTTTTACAAAATCTGGATCTCCTAAAAAGAAGCTTCTATCTGCATACGCGCGTCTTTCTGCTTCTGTAATCACTTGAATCGCTTTTACAGAATTATGGCCAAATTCAGCTAAATCATAAGACTCAATTCCATTCATAATTTGTGCCAAACAAATACCGCCACTAGAAGGTGGAGACATTGATATTACTTTTAAATTGTCATAATTAAAGCTAATTGGTGTTCTCCATTTTGCTTCATATTTTGCTAAGTCTTCAAGCGTCATTATTCCTCCATTCGCTTGTATAAATTTCGCTAATTTTTTTCCGGTTACACCTTTGTAGAATTCATCTCTACCATTTTTTTGAATTCTAGTAAGCGTAGCGGCTAGTGCATTGTATTTTATGGTGTCGTTTTCTTTCCAGTTTTTACTGAATAATATTGGGTATTTATTGACCTTTAAAAATCTTTCTTGATAGCTTTTTATTCTTTTTTCTTGTCTTTTTGTTACAATAACCCCTCGTTTAGCTAAATCTATAACAGGTTGTAAAATTTCTTTTATAGGCATAGATCCAAATTTTCTATGAGCTTCAAAAACACCTGCAACCGTTCCTGGTATACCCACAGCCATAGAGCCAACGGTACTTTTACCTTTAATTATATTTCTATCAGCATCTAAATACATTTCTTTTGTGGCAGCTAAGGGTGCTTTTTCTCTGTAGTCTAAGGCACCTATTTCACCATCATTTTTTCTGTAAACCATAAAACCACCTCCGCCAATATTTCCTGCATAAGGGTATGCTACGGCCAAAGCCAATTCTGTGGCAACCATGGCATCAAAGGCATTGCCTCCTTTTTTAAGAATAGCTGTTCCAATTATGGAGGCCTCTTCTCTGGCAGAAACTACCATTGCATTCTTAGTAATTAGCCCTAAAATTTTTTCTGGTTTGTTAGTTCTTTTGCAGTTTGTAAATAATATTAAAATTGTAAATACTAAAATGACTCTCTTCATGTATGCGTTTTAATTTCGTTTAATTTCTGATTTGTATGCGCTATTAAATCTTTAAAAAATAAGCTAAAATCCATTTCAAATTCAGCTTCTAAGTTCTGTAAATCTTCAATAGCCAAGTTCATTTGAGACTTTCCTTTTGTTCTCTTATTCATGCCATTTAAAACCTTTGCAATGCCTTCTTTATACTTGTAATTGAATAGAATATTATATTCAATCATATAATCAATAAATTGCTGAGACTTTGCAGGTAAATCTAATTTAATTTTATTTAATAACTCATACACAGACTTTGTGTAAACATCTAAAGGGATGTTTGAATAGCTTGCCCAATTTTTAGCTAAAAAGTAATCGTAAAAAATATCTATAATTACGCCATCGTAATGGCGGTAACGTGCATGCAAACGTCTTTTACTTTTTCTTACTATTTCATGTGCATCTGTAAAGGTGTCTATTTCTCTGTGTAAGAAAATACCTTGCTGAATTTCTTTAGAAAAACCATCGTACTTATTGCCTCTAATATGATCTGCAATAAAATTGCCAATCATAATATTGGTGTCGTTTTTTGAAAGGTATAAATGGGCTAAAAAATTCATTTTTTAAATGTAAACAAAAAACCACAATTAACTTAAAAATTAATTGTGGTTTTCTAATTATTTATAGTCCTACTTCTGCAGGAATAATAAATCTTTATATTAACTATTTAGCATTACTGGCATTACAAGCATGGTAACTTGCTCTCCGTCATCAGTGCCATCAATAGGTGTTAAAATTCCTGCTCTGTTTGGTAAGGACATTTCAATTAAAACATCATTAGAACTTAGGTTGTTTAACATTTCACTTAAAAAACGAGAATTAAAACCTATCTGCATATCATCTCCTTGATAATCGCAGCTTAAACGCTCATCTGCTTTGTTTGCAAAATCTAAATCTTCTGCTGAAATATTTAATTCTGTACCTGCCATTTTTAAACGAATCTGGTGGGTTGTTTTACTAGAGAAAATAGAAACACGTCTTACAGAGTTTAAGAAAGAAGCTCTGTCTACGGTTAATTTATTCGGATTCTCTTTTGGAATTACCGCTTCGTAATTAGGGTATTTCCCATCAATTAAACGACATACTAATACAACGTTGTCAAACGTAAATTTTGCATTTGCATCATTATATTCAATTGTTACATCACTGTCAGAACCTCCTAAAATACCTTTTAATAAATTTAAAGGTTTTTTTGGCATAATGAATTCTGCCGTTTGATCTGCAGTAACATCTGTTCTTGTATATTTTACTAATTTATGTGCGTCTGTGGCTACAAAAGTTAAACTTTGAGAGCTAAACTGAAAAAAGACACCACTCATTACTGGGCGTAAATCGTCATTTCCAGCAGCAAAGATTGTTTTTGAGATTGCAGTTCCTAAGATGTTTGCAGGCACTACCGTCTTACTTGGCGATGGTAATGAAACTGCTTTTGGAAATTCATCTCCACCAAAGTAAGCCATGTCATACTTCCCTTGATCAGAGCTAATTTCAATTGTATTGTCTCCTTCTGTTTTAAACGTTAACGGTTGGTCTGGAAACGTTTTTAATGTATCTAACAATAAACGCGCAGAAACAGCAATAGAACCAGAACTATCACTTTCTACAGTAACAACAGAACTCATAGTTGTTTCTAAATCTGATGCAGAAATTTTTAGTTGATTCTCTGATAATTCAAATAGAAAATTATCTAAAATTGGTAATGTGTTGTTGCTATTTATAACGCCCCCTAAAACTTGTAATTGTTTTAATAATTGCGAACTAGATACAATGAATTTCATATTCTGTTATTTCGTTATTTGAATTACAAATATATTCTAAATAAGTGACTTTTAAAATTATTTTATGAACAGGTTATCACTATTTTTTTCAAGAATTCTAAAATGTTATAATTATGTTAAGAAATAACATTTTTGTTCATAAAAAACTACATTTGTTTATCGACCAATTTTTAAAATATGAAGAAATTTTGCCTACAAATAAGCGCTTTTTTACTAATTTCAACTTCAATATTTGCTCAAAAACCTCAGAAATTAACTTCAAATCAGATTTATGAAAAAATTCAAAAATTAAATTTTTTAGGAACTGCTTTATACATTGCCGCACACCCAGATGATGAAAATACGCGCTTAATTGCTTATTTATCAAATAATGTAAAGGCAAGAACGGGTTATTTGTCTTTAACAAGAGGAGACGGAGGACAGAATTTAATTGGCCCAGAAATTAGAGAATTGCTTGGCGTTATTAGAACACAAGAATTATTGGCGGCAAGAAATATAGATGGCGGACAACAATTTTTTACAAGAGCAAATGATTTTGGCTATTCTAAACACCCAGATGAAACATTAGCTATTTGGAATGAAAAAGAAGTTTTAAGTGATGTAGTTTGGACAATTAGAAATTTTAAACCAGATGTAATTATCAATAGATTTAATCATAGAACTCCAGGAACTACCCACGGCCATCATACCTCTTCGGCAATGTTAAGTGTGGCTGCTTTTGATTTGGTTGGTGATAAAAATAAATATCCAGAACACTTAAAAAATACAGAAGTTTGGCAACCAAAAAGATTATTTTTTAACACTTCTTCTTGGTTTTATAAGAATCAAAAAGAATTTGACAAAGCAACAAAAGGGAAGTTAACTTCTTTTGATATTGGAGTATATTATCCTTTAAAAGGATTGTCTAACAATGAGTTGGCTTCTATGGCGAGTAGCCAGCATTTATGTCAGGGTTTTGGAAGAGTTACCACAAGAGGTAGCCAAAATGAATATATAGAGTTTTTAAAAGGAGACAAACCAAAAGATAAAAATGATATTTTTTCAGGAATTAATACCACATGGAATCGTTTAAAAAAAGGAGGAGAAATTGGAGTTATTTTATATGAAGTAGAAGAAAATTTCGATTTTGTAAATCCTTCTAAATACCTACCAAAATTAATGGAAGCGTATAAAATGATTCAGAAATTAGAAAACAAACATTGGCGAGCAATAAAAGAAAAAGAGTTAAAAGAAATTATTGAAGCTTGCGCTGGTTTGTACTTAGAAGCATCTGCAAACAGTTCTTCAGGAACCCCAAATGCGGTTATAGAAATTAATTTTGAGGTTTTAAATAGAAGCGCCATTGCTATTGAACTTGTTTCGGTTACAGCTGCGCTTGATAACAATACAATTTTGAAAGAATTGGATTTACAAGCGAATAAAAAGGTAAATTTTAAAGAAACAATTACTTTAAAAACAACCGAGTTTTCAGATCCTTATTGGTTAAAAAAAGAGGCTTCTTTAGGAATGTATGTGGTTGAAAATGAACTGTTAATTGGAAGTGCAGAAACACCAAGACCCGTTAAGATTAATTTTAATTTAAGCATTGAAGGGATGCCAATTACCATTACAAAAAACGTAGTTAGAAGATATGCTGAAAGGGATATTGGTGAAATTTATGAACCTTTTGAAGTTTTACCTAAAGTAACCACGAAACTAAAAGATAAAGTCCTTATTTTTTCTAGTGATGTTGCAAAAAAAGTATTGGTAGAAGTAAGAGCAGGAGCAAATAATGTTGCGGGTACTGTTAGCTTAAAAGCACCAGCAAATTGGGTGGTTTCTCCGGATGCAATAGCATTTAATATCAGCCAAAAAAATGATAAAAAAGGAGTCGTATTTTTAGTAACACCTCCTAAAAATCAGTCTGAAGGGAGTTTAGAAGTTGTTGCGAAACTTAAAGGTAAAACCTATGACAAAGAATTAATTGAAATTAAGTACAATCACATTCCTAAACAATCGGTATTATCAGATTCAAAAGCAAAAATTGTTCGTTTATATATAAAAACGATAGGCACTAAAATTGGGTATATAAAAGGAGCAGGAGACGCTATTCCAGAAAGTTTACGTCAGATAGGCTATACAGTTAAGGTTATAAATCCGTTAGAAATAAATGAGAAGAACCTGCTTACTTATGATGCAATTGTTTTAGGAATTAGAGCTTATAATGTAGTGAGAGAGCTAAAATTCAAACAAAAATATTTATTAGCATATGTAGAAAATGGCGGCACTATGATTGTGCAATACAACACCAATAGAAGAGTGGATATTGCTGCCCCTTTTGATTTGAAATTATCTAGAGACCGTGTTACAGACGAGTTTTCTGAAGTTAGAATCTTAGCAAAAGAGCACGCACTTTTAAATTTTCCTAACAAAATTACATCCGAAGATTTTACGGGTTGGGTACAAGAAAGAGGTTTGTATTTTCCTGATACTTGGAGTGCAGAATATACCCCAATTCTTTCCATGAATGATAAAGGAGAAACACCAAAAGAAGGAAGTTTGCTAATTGCAAAATATGGCAAAGGAAATTATATTTACACTGGTTTAAGTTTTTTTAGAGAGTTGCCTGCAGGTGTTTCTGGGGCCTATAAATTATTTGCGAATATGTTGGCAGTCGGGAAGGGTAATTTGCAGTAATTAAAAGTAATATAAAATTATAGATTCATATTTATGGACAATCAAAAATATACTTGGAAAAAAGAATACTCATTTGTTTTAATAGCGAATGTAATTTATGTAATTGCGTTTTATTTTATTACTAATTATTTTAGCTTTTAATAAATGGAAATAGCAAGCAAATTACACGCAGTAGATTGGATTATTTTATCTGTAACTTTAATTTCTATAGTGGTCTATGGAACCTATGTAACTAGAAAAAGTGCCAATGTAACAGATTATATAAAAGGTGGAAGCGACTCGAAATGGTGGACGATTGGGTTGTCTGTGATGGCAACCCAAGCCAGTGCAATAACTTTTTTATCTACACCAGGACAAGCCTTTCATAGCGGAATGGGTTTTGTACAGTTTTACTTCGGATTGCCCATTGCCATGATTATTATATGTGTGGTTTTTATCCCTATTTATCACAAGTTAAAAGTTTACACGGCTTATGAGTTTTTAGAAGGAAGATTTGATTTAAAAACTAGAAGTTTGGCTGCCATTTTATTTTTAATTCAGAGAGGTTTGGCAGCAGGAATTACCATTTTTGCGCCTGCCATTATACTATCGGCAGTTTTAGGTTGGGATTTGTTAACCTTAAATATTATGATTGGTTTTCTGGTAATAATTTATACCGTTTCTGGCGGCACAAAGGCAGTAAACGTTACGCAGAAACAGCAAATGATTATTATTTTTATAGGAATGCTCATTGCTTTTTTTATGATTATGAGTCAGCTTCCTGCAAATATTACCTTTACAAATGCTCTTGAAATTGCAGGTGCCAGTAATAAAATGGAAGTATTAGACTTCTCTTTTGATTTAAGCAATAGATATACCGTTTGGACGGGTATTTTAGGGGGTACTTTTTTAATGCTGTCTTATTTTGGAACAGACCAAAGTCAGGTACAGCGTTATTTGTCTGGTAAATCTGTGCGAGAAAGTCAGTTAGGTTTAATTTTTAACGGATTGTTAAAGGTGCCAATGCAGTTCTTTATTCTTTTAATTGGGGTGATGGTTTTTGTATTTTATCAATTCAATCCATCTCCATTAAACTTTAATCCAGGGGCAAATGAAGAGGTTTTAAAATCTAAATATATTGCTGAATATCAAGAATTAGAAGCAGAGCACATAAAAATTGAAAACATAAAAAAAGCAATTTTTGCAGACGGATTTCAAACAGAAGAAAAGCAGCAAATCTTAGAATTAAATGAAAGGGATTTGGTTTTAAAGGCAAAATCTAAAGTTATTATTAAAAAGATTGATGAAGAAAATACTTTAGATAAAATAGAATCGAATGACAAAGATTATGTGTTTATTCATTTCATATTAAATAATTTACCAAGGGGTTTAATAGGCCTTTTATTAGCCGTAATTTTATCTGCGGCAATGTCTTCTACGGCATCAGAATTAAATGCTTTGGCAAGCACTACCGCTATAGATTTGTACAAACGAAATATTAAAGGAGAAAAGCGCGATGCTCATTTTGTGAAGGCTTCGAAGTGGTTTACCTTGGCTTGGGGTATTATTGCTATTTCTGTGGCATGCGTTGCCAATTTATTTGATAATCTTATTCAGTTGGTAAATATTATTGGGTCTATTTTCTATGGAAATGTATTAGGAATTTTCTTACTTGCGTTTTTCTTTAAAAAAGTGAATGGTAACGCTGTTTTTAGAGCTGCCGTAATAACACAAATACTAATATGTTCAATTTATTACTTCGGAATATATAATTTAGAAGCCCAAGGTTTAGAACCAATTATTAGTTACTTATGGCTAAATTTTATTGGCTGTATTTTAGTGTCTTTTTTTTCTTTGTTATTTGTATTTAAATCAATTAATAGGCAGAGTAAATTAACACTAATTATTACTTCTTTAGCCATTTTTAAAATTACGTTTGATATTTTAAATGATGTTTCTTTAAATATTATTCATGTTGTAACTTTAATTGTCTTATTTTTCTTTTTAGGATTTTTTAATATTGATAAAACTATCATCAATGAAAAATAGAAAGATACGCTGGGGAATTATTGGTTTAGGAAATATAGCGAACAAATTTGCTGTAGATTTAGCAACAGTAGAAAATACAGAATTAGTTGCTGTAGCCTCTAGAAATATGCAAAATGCCAATAACTTTGCAGAGAAGCACAATGCTAAAAAAGCCTATAATTCTTATGTTGCTTTGGCTAAAGACCCAAATGTAGATGCTGTTTATATTGCAACACCACATAGTTTTCATAAAGAACACGCAATACTATGCTTGCAAAATAAGAAAGCAGTCTTATGTGAAAAACCGTTTGCAATGAATTTGCAAGAAGTTACAGAAATGATAGCGGTTGCAAAAGAAAACAACGTTTTGCTAATGGAAGCATTATGGACTTTTTTTTTACCTCACTTTACGTATGTTTTAGACATTATTAAAAGTAATAAATTTGGCAAGCTAAAAAGCTTAGAAGCAGATTTTGGTTTTTATAAACTTTACAATACAGAAAGCAGGCTATTTAAAAAAGAAGTGGGCGGTGGTAGTTTGTTAGATATTGGTATTTATCCAATTTTTGCTGCGATAGCAACTTTAGGAGAACCCGAGAATATAGCAGCAAACGCCACTTTTTTTGAAAACGGTGCAGATTCTAGTTGTAATATGGTTTTTCAGTATAAAGATGCAAAAGCAACCTTAAAAAGTACATTGTTAGAAGAGACGCCAAGTATTGCTGTGTTTACATTTGACAAGGCAATTGTAAAATTAAACAGACAATTTCATCAATCTTCGGAGATTACGATTATTCAAAATGATGCAAAAGAAATTATTCCTTTTGATTATCAAACGATTGGATATAATTTTGAAACTGAGCATTTCAATCAATTATTAAGAGAAGGAAAAAAAGAGAGTAATATTATGACTTTTGATTTCTCTAAAAGCTTAATAAAAACGCTAGACAAGGTTCGAGAAATTATTGGTTTAACATATAACAACTAGTTTCTAAATAATTCAAACTCTTATTCGCTAATAAATCCTTTTGGCATAAAAATTGACTTTTACAGGTAGAAAGTTAGAGTTTTATTATTGTAATACTTTGATTTTTAGTTATTTAATAAACATAATACAGGTGTTGAGTTTCTTAATAGAAGAAATCAATGTCAGTATGACAGATATATAGAAGATGAGCAAACCAAAAGTAATGAGATTAGACAACATGTCGCTACATAGTATGTTAAATGAAGATTCTGAGTTAATTCCTTTGATGACGCCAGAAGACGAGGAAATTATAAATAAAGAAAGTGTACCCGAAATTTTACCAATTTTACCGCTTAGAAATACCGTATTATTTCCAGGTGTTGTAATTCCTATTACTGCTGGCAGAGACGCATCTATTCAGTTAATAAAAGATGCAAACAAAGGTGATAAGGTTATTGGTGTAGTTGCACAAAGAAATGAAGATGAAGAAGAACCAACATTAAAAGATATTCATACAACTGGTGTTGTAGCACAAATTTTACGTGTTTTAAAAATGCCTGACGGGAATACAACTGTAATTATTCAAGGGAAAAAACGTTTTGAAATAGATACCATTATTCAAGACAAACCGTATTTAAAAGCAACAGTAAAAGAAGCTGTTGAGGATAAAGAGATAGACGATGAAAAAGAATTTGAAGTAATTATAGAATCTATTAAAGAGCAAGCTTTAGAAGTAATAAAGGAAAATCCGATGTTGCCTTCAGAAGCATCTTTTGCTATTAAAAACATCAAATCAAACTCGTTTTTGGTAAATTTTATATCCTCAAATATGGATTTAACTGTTGCCCAGAAACAAGTAATTTTAGAAAAAGACAATCTAAAAGAGCGTGCTTTATTAGCTTTAAAGAACTTAAACAAAGAGCTACAGAAATTACAATTACGTAATGATATTCAGTCTAAAACACGTGAAGATTTAGACCAACAGCAACGTGAGTATTATTTACATCAGCAGTTAAAAACCATTCAAGAAGAATTGGGTGGCGCATCCAATGACGAGGAGTTAGAGGAAATGCGCATAAAAGCAAAAACAAAGAAGTGGAGCAAAGAAGTTGCTGAGACTTTTGAAAAAGAGTTAAATCGCTTAAAAAGAATGAATCCGCAAGCTGCGGAATATGGTGTGCAGAGAAGTTATTTAGAATTGTTGCTAGAATTACCTTGGGGTATTTATTCTAAAGATAAATTCGATTTAAAACAGGCCACAAAGGTTTTAGATAGAGATCATTTTGGTTTAGAAAAAGTAAAAGAAAGAATTATAGAACATTTGGCTGTTTTAAAGCTAAGAGGAGATATGAAATCGCCAATTATCTGTTTATATGGTCCTCCAGGTGTTGGTAAAACGTCTTTAGGTAAATCTGTAGCAGAAGCATTAGGACGTAAATACGTAAGAATGTCTTTAGGTGGTTTGCGTGATGAAGCAGAAATACGCGGACATAGAAAAACATATATTGGTGCCATGTCAGGGCGTTTAATTCAGAATTTAAAAAAGTCAGGAACTTCAAATCCTGTTTTTGTTTTAGATGAGATAGATAAGTTAGGGCAAAGCCATCAAGGAGATCCCTCTTCAGCAATGTTAGAAGTATTAGATCCTGAACAGAATGAATCTTTCTACGACAATTATTTAGAAGTTGGATATGATTTATCTAAAGTATTATTTATTGCAACAGCAAATAACTTAGGGCAAATTCCTTGGGCATTGCGCGATAGAATGGAAATTATAAATGTATCTGGTTATACAATTGAAGAAAAAGTAGAAATAGCCAAAAGACATTTATTGCCAAAGCAATTAAAAGAGCACGGTTTAACAGTTAAAAATCTAAAGTTAGGGAAGAAGCAATTAGAACAAATTGTAGAAGGTTATACACGTGAATCTGGTGTGCGTGGTTTGGAAAAGAAAATAGCTAAGGTTGTTCGTTTTGCGGCAAAATCTATTGCTTTAGAAGAGGAATATGACATTACGTTGTCTTCTGAAAAAGTAGAAGATATTTTAGGAACACCTAGAAATAGAGATAAATTCGAAAATAATGATGTTGCTGGTGTAGTTACAGGTTTAGCATGGACGCAAGTTGGGGGCGATATTTTATTTATAGAATCTATATTATCTAAAGGAAAAGGATCCCTTTCTATTACCGGTAATTTAGGTACGGTAATGAAAGAATCTGCAACCCTTGCCTTACAATATATAAAGTCGAATGCTGAAGAGTTTGGTATTAAACCAGAGATTTTAGAGAAATATAATGTACATATTCACGTTCCTGAAGGTGCAACACCAAAAGATGGACCAAGTGCAGGTATTACCATGTTAACGTCTTTAGTTTCTTCCTATACACAGCGAAAAATTAAAAATAAATTAGCAATGACTGGTGAAATTACTTTGCGTGGTAAAGTATTGCCGGTTGGCGGAATTAAAGAGAAAATATTAGCTGCAAAAAGAGCAAATATTAAAGAAATAATTTTGTGTAAAGAAAATGAGAAAGACATTTTAGAAATAAAAGAAAGCTATCTTAAAGGGTTAACGTTTCATTATGTAACAGAGATGAAACAAGTAATAGAACTAGCGCTTACAAAGCAAAAAGTTTCAAATGCTAAGAAATTAGTTTAAATTTAAAAAGCCTCTAAGTACTGTCTTAGAGGCTTTTATTTTTTAATATTGCTTATGTTTTTTAAAAGAGGCTATAAAATTAATGAGTAACATCATAAAAAAAGGCTCCTATAACTTCTCCTCCATTATAAAATTCTCCAATTAATAAGGCAGCTAAAAACACTCCCAAAAAAACATTAATACTCAATTTTTTCTTTTTTGATAATACCTGGTATGCCAAAATAATTTCATCAATAAAAAACTCTTTTTTTTTCATTTTCATAGTATCTATTTTTTAACTACGAATATAGACTACAGCAATATAGCAATGCTGTTTTTTGGTAAAACATATAATTATAGTAAAAAAGTGCTATTTTTTTGTGCAGAGAACTAAACTCTTCAAAAAAAGTATTAATTTACATACTTTAAGGTATTCAACTTAAATTTAAATTTAGTTTACATGAAATTTTACACAAAATGTAGCGCCATATTCCTTCTAATGATCTCTCTTACTGCTTGTATTTCAAATATAGAAGAACAGCAAGAAGAGCTAACAAATATATCTTTTATAAACGATGTAAAACCAATTATGGATGCCAGATGTTTGTCTTGCCATGGGGTTGGTGGAAACTCACCTGAGTTAAAAAATCATGCAGAAATTAGTAATAATGCAGCTATTGTAAAAGATCAAGTTGCAAGTGGTATCATGCCTAAAGGGTCAATTTTAACTACAGCCCAAATAAAAGCTATTGTAGATTGGATAGATGAAGGTGCTTTAGATAATTAATAAATAGGTTTAGAAAATGAAGAAAATTAGCATATATCTCTTAATTATTTGCCTTTTGGGCTTATTTATTGGGTACAAAATGTATAATAAACCACATTTAAATGTCGCTGAAGAACCTGCAAGTATTAAATTAATTGCAAATATTTTGTTAGCAGATTTTTCTTCGGACGAAACAAAGGCAAATACAAGATATTTAGGTAAGATTATTGCTGTAAAAGGTATTGTTGATAAGGTGTCATTTGAAGGAGAAAAGGCAGCTATTTCATTACAAACAGAAGATGACTTTGGAGGTGTTGTTTGTTATTTAATGGAAGATGAGTTTAAGAATAGTACAGAAATAAAAGAGGGCCAAGAAATTGTTTTAAAAGGAATTTGTACTGGTTTTTTAATGGATGTAATTCTTGTTAAGTGCGTTATTGTAAAACCAAAATAAAATAGTATGAAAACATTATATACCCTTATTATAGCTTTCTTTTTAGTTTCATTTACCAACGCCCAGGAGCGTTTTTTAACTAAAAATGGAATGATTTCTTTTTTTTCGGAAACTCCAATAGAAAATATAAAAGCACAGAATAATCAAGTTTTGAGTATTGTAGATGCTGCCAATGGTAAAATGGCAATATCTATTTTAATGAAGTCTTTTATGTTCAAAAAAGCTTTAATGCAAGAACATTTTAATGAGAATTATGTAGAATCTGACAAATATCCAAAAGCAACTTTTAAAGGAACCATTATAGATTTTGATAAAATTACGGCTTCAGGCGTTAGCATAGAAATAAAAGGATATTTAACCATGCACGGAATAACTAAAGAAATTACTATTGAAGCATTAACGAAAAAGACACCCGAGGTTATTAAAATGACAGGAGACTTCATTATTAATTTAGCAGATTTTGATGTAAATATTCCTTCTGTGGTTAAAAATAAAATTTCAGAAAAAATAAAAGTGAGTTTTCGTTTGAATCATATGATTTATAAAAAGTAACCTATGAAAAAAATATTTATAACAGCATTTTTTATTTTAGCTAGTTTACAGCTTTCTGCACAAGATTTATTAGCTATTTTAGAGCTTGAAGCTCCCGCAACAGAAAATATAGTCTCAGCTACTTTTAAAGGAACTAGAATTGTAAACGGTCATTCTATAGAGAATAGAAAAGATAAAGAATTAGAGTTTATTATTGCTCACAGATTTGGAAAGATAAGCACTGGTATTGAAGAACTTTTCGGGTTAGATCAATCTAATATTCGTTTTTCTTTTGAATACGGATTATCAGATGATTTAACGGTTGGTTTAGGAAGAAGTAGTTTTGAGAAAACGTATGATAGTTATTTAAAATACAGTTTATTAAAACAAAAAACAGGTGTAAATTCTTTTCCTTTTGCTGTTTCTCTTTTTGGAAGTATTGCTGCAAAGAGTCAGAAAGCAATTGCAGGTAATGAGAGAACTTTGGCAGAGAGCTTATATTATGTGGGCCAAGTTTTAATTGCTAAAAAAGTAAATTCTTCATTTTCAATACAATTAACACCAACCTATGTGCATAGAAATTTAACAGCACTAGATGCCGACCCGCATGATATTTTTGCTTTGGGTTTTGGTACAAGATTAAAGTTAAGTAAACGAGTTTCTTTAAATGCAGAATATTACCAACAGTTTAATAAACTAGAAGCCATCAATGCAAGAAATTCTTTGGCTTTTGGAGTAGATATAGAAACTGGTGGGCACGTTTTTCAAATCATTTTATCTAATGCAATTACAATGGTAGAAAAATCATTTATTACAGAAACAACAGGTAATTTTTTAGGTGGAGATATTCACTTAGGGTTTAACCTTTCTAGAACCTTTTAGAAGTAATTAGCGTTATTCTATGATTTCATAATCGATACTTAATTTACGAAAAGCCCTAAGAGCAGAACCAGAATTTTTACTATTTAACTCAATATCTACAGCGTCTCCTTCTAGAAGTATTTCTGCAAGTTCTGTAGCCAAAGAATCGTTAATAGCAGCAGCAAATTCTGCAATACATTTTGCTATTGCTCTTTTATCTGGTCTTTGTGCGTCACAAGACAATAGGTTTACTTTCATAAGAATGTTGTTTATTCTTGCAATATACAAGAGTTGAGGTAAACAAACAGATTACTGTCTGCATTATTAGTGTCTATGTAAATAGAGCTTGTTTTAATCTTGCAATTCAATTTTAGAATTACTCTCTTTTAGTAAATTTAGATAATCTTCTATTTTAAAAACTTTGCTACTAAATCTAGAAGTTCTGTTTCTTCCTTCATTTTGTCTTATAATAGACCTTGCATAGCGCCTTATTTCATCTTTAGAGGTTAAGATAATTCCAGGAATAGGAGTGCTTTTTTCGTTTTCATCTTTGGCAACCATCGTAAAGTAAGAAGAATTACAATGTTTTGTTTTACCTGTTCTAATGTTTTCAGACTCTACACGCAAACCAATTACCATAGAAGTTCTGCCTGTATAATTTACAGAGGCTTTTAGCGTTAAAAGCTCGCCAACTTCAATAGGGTTTAAGAAGTCTACTTTATTTACAGAGGCTGTTACACAATAATTACTAGAGTGTTTAGAGGCGCAAGCAAATGCAATTTGATCCATTAAATTCAAAATATGCCCACCATGTATTTTTCCACTAAAGTTAGAATGCGAGGGTAGCATTAACTCTGTAATTGTTAATTGAGAGTCTTTAATTTTTTTAAATTTTTTAATCATTTGTATTGTTTTTATTGCTAAAATGTGGCGATTCTTCTGGCACTACTTTGGTAATAAAGTATTTTGTGTCTCCTAGCCAAAAGAAAGTAGCATACCTTTCTTTGTAGGTTAACTTTACATATCTACCTTGGTGTTTTTGTAAGTCTTCTATTACTATTTTTTCTTTTTCTTCTACAGAAAATGTAAAGATTTGTGCACCAGAAATACCCTGACTAATTTGCCCTTCGTAGGTTTTTGTAAGGATGCCTTTTCTACTAATTTTTATCAATTCACCAGATCTAACACCTGTGCTATAGGTTACAAAATAAATAAAAAGATAATAGAGTAGTGCAACTATAATAGTGGTGCTAATTAAGACTCCAATAATTTTTTTCATAATTCAAAAATACAAATCTAATTTTAAGTAGCGTTGTATTCGTTTCTCATTTATGCTCCTTTTTAAAGAAGTTCTACTATTAAAAGAAGATCCTTTTTTCTAATGTAAAACAAGATGTAAATTAATATTTACTAAAAAAGATTTAACATTTATTTTAGTAAAATACAGAAATTATGATTATTTTTAATAAAAATTTTGAAACGCATCAAAAAAGATATTCCTTTTTGTTTTCATAATTTAAAACTTAGAAAATATGATTAAAAAATTACCTTTTATTTTATTTTTAATATTCTCTTTGAGCCTAACAGCTCAGACAACCAAAGTGATTACAATCGATTGGGGCCTTGGTTCAAATCCAAATGCAACGGGCAATGCAAATGCGAGTAGAACAATAGAGGTTGGAGACAAAGTAACTTGGAATTGGTATTCAACAGGCAGTCATAATGTAAAGAGTGGCGCAACTTCCACTGAAACTTTTGAAAGTGCTTATTTTACAAATGGTGGATCTTATTCAAAAACATTTACTTTAGTAGGAGAAAATTATTATGTGTGTACCCCACATGCCAATATGTTCGGAACTATTACCGTAGTTGCAGAAGGAGCTTTAAGTATCTCAGATACCAAACGTTTAAATTTTGATGTGTTTCCAAACCCGGCATCAGACAAGGTAAGCATTCAATTACCTTCAGGAGCACAAAATGCAACGGTGCAATTTTACGACTCTTTAGGTAGGTTGGCACTTTCCAAGAAAGTAACTGCTACTAATGATAAAATAGATGTGAATGCTTTAAGTAAAGGTATTTATATTTTAAAAGTATTTACAGAAGAAAAAATTGGAAGTCAGAAATTTATAAAGAATTAAGTATTTACAGTCTTTAATAAGTAAAAGCCAATTGTATTTATTACAATTGGCTTTTTTTTTATGAGCATTTTAAAGTAAATTTGTAGTACCAGAAAAAAAAAAGCATGAATTATATTTTATTTGATAGCGATGTTAGAGATACGCTATTGCCTTTTACATACACAAGACCCGTTGCAGATATTAGAATAGGAATTTTAACCATTAGAGAAAAATGGGAAAAGCACTTGGGCTTAACTACTACTACAATTACTGCAGATTATTTAGAAGAAAAATATCCGATGGTAGAAATGGAAGAGAACATTCTTATAAATGCTTCTTTTTGTCCTACAGATTCTTTGGTAGAAAAAGTAAAAAAGCTTTCTAAAAATGAAGCGATTTTTAAAGGGGAAGATGTATTGGCATTTCACACAACACAGAGCCAAGAAGAAGTAGATTTTGATACATATACTCAAATAGAATTTGAAGAAGAATTAATTCAAATAAGAAACACTTCTGATATTTTTACATATAACGGTAAAGCAATTCAGCAAGATTTTAATTTAATTACAGAAGAAAGAACTTCTGAGCCAATACCAAAAGGGATACAAGTTATAAACCCAGAAAATATTTTCATTGAAGAAGGAGCACAAATTTTATTTTCTACTTTAAATGCATCAGATGGTCCAATTTATATTGGTAAAGATGCCTTAGTTATGGAAAACTCTGCTATTAGAGGTCCGTTTGCAATGTGTGAGAATGCAGTTGTTAAAATGGGAACAAAAATTTATAAAGACACCACATTAGGACCGTTTTCTAAAGTAGGAGGAGAGATTAGCAATACGGTAATCTTTGGTTATTCTAGTAAGGGGCACGATGGGTATTTAGGAAACTCTGTAATAGGAGAGTGGTGTAATTTAGGAGCGGGTACTAATAACTCGAATTTAAAAAATAATTATGCTGAAGTAAAATTATGGAATTATGAAACCGGGCGTTTTGCAAAAACAGGTTTGCAGTTTTGTGGTTTAATGATGGGAGATCATTCTAAGTGTGCCATTAATACTATGTTTAATACAGGTACGGTAATTGGTGTAAGCACAAATCTTTTTGGAAGCGGATTTCCAAGAAATTTTACACCTTCTTTTAGTTGGGGTGGTTCAGCGGGCTACGAAACCTTTCAAATGAATAAAGTTTCTGAGGTTGTTACTGCCGTAATGAAACGTAAAAATTTAGTTTTTGAGGAAATAGACCAAAAAATTCTAGACCATGTGTTTGAAGAAACAAAGCAGCATCGAAATTTTTAAAATTGAAATAAAAATAAAAAAGCCTAAAATTAAAACTTTAATTTTAGGCTTTTTCTTTCTAATACATTCTAGGTATTATTTTTTACTACAATTTAAGGTTCATTAATTGTTCATGTCTTTTTTAACTACTAAAGTTTTTGTTATTTTATCATATAAATTCTGATTTTTAGTATCCCATAATATCCAGATACTTGGTATAATTAAAATTCCAAGCGCATGTTTTAAACCTTCTCGAATTGCTCCTTTTTCTGGTCTTTTAAAATCTTCTCCAGTCTTTTCTGAAATCACTTTTAAATTAAAAATTCGATGTCCTAAATTACCAGTAAATAGTGGGTAAAATAAGGCTCCAATAATAAGTCCAATAATTAAAGAATATACAACATCTAATACTTCATAGTCATTATTCATATCTGCCCAAAATTCAGATGCAGAGAGGCCTATCATTAAATAAAACAACAAAATTACAATTGAAAAAATGAGGGCTTCCAATAAAGACGCTATTAATCTTGTGCCTTTTGATGCTAGTTCGTAGCCATGTGTTTCAATTTCTTTCATTTTTTAATTTTCTTTTAATTCGTATAATATTTTAATTTCTTGCAAAGATTACTTTAACAGGCTAAAGCAAATAATGCAATACCATTGCAAGATTTTCTTTAGTTTGCTAACAAAGCAAATATGTTTGGCACCTTTTTTATGTTCAGTTAAATTTAATACCAGCATTTGCAAAAATATTGACCAATTCTTTTTCAATCGGAAATGCTTTTAATGGCGGAACATTTGCTCCTCCTGGGTTTCCAACTGGTATTTTTCCAACAAATGATTTTACACCTCCAAAGATAAGCCTTGGTATTTGCCCTATAACCTCTTTATTGTTTTTAATTTTAATTCCGAATTGTAACATTTTCCAATGCACAAGAGTATGGGCGTAAGGATATTTTTGACCGATTATATGGGCTCTTTCCAAATAACTCCATGCACTTTTCAAATTTCCTTTTGAGTATTCAGTTCGGTATTTATCTAATTCCGCCTTATAATAAGGTTTTAGGCTTTTAGGTAGGAAAGTATGAAATTTCATAGCTGTTTTTTAAAATGTTGGATAACGTATTTGTGCAATGTTAGTTGCATGCTTTAAATGTTAAATTTAGTAAATAAAAGAACAACAAGAAAGTCTGTGATGAATTTAGTGAATTGGCTAAAATTAGCTATTAGTTTTATACGGTGAGTAGCATGTTTTAATTATTAAAATTGTATTCCTAAACTAAATCCGTAAGACCGAAATATTATATTACTTGGTCTTTCGTTCAATTCATTAAAAACTTTTTCTTTATATCCATAAAAATTATAGTCACTAAAAATATTCAGGTTTAAAATAAAATCATCTGACCTTTTTATTGGAAATTGTAAACCAAGTCTCACATTTCCCATTTCACTTTCTATATTATCACTAATTGCTATATTGTACGCAGTCATTAAATTTATATTCACACTTTCATAATTTGCAAAGTGATATCTTAAAATTCCTCCTAATTTTAAGTTATATATTTTTAATTGTGACTGATATTGAAATCCACTGATTGCTCCTAACGTTAATTTATTAAAAATTGGATAATTGATATTGTATAAGACTCCTAAAGAGGTTTTATTATTCAATTCAGATGTTTTTCCTGAAATTAATTTATCATTATTATCGTATAAAGCATAATCATATCTTACCTCATTATTTACACTAAATTCAATTTCAATGTTTGAAAACCACTCTTTAGCTATTTGGTTTTTCTTTGAATTTTTAGAAATATTCTTTACTGTTTCAACTAAGTCAGTTAAATCTGGTTTATTTTGAGAATAAATAAAAATTGAAATAAGCGAAAATAAAAATGTTAAGTATTTTTTCATGTTTTTTTTGTTAATGTGGAACTAATACATGCACATGCAAAATGTTTGTAATTTCTTATACATCGCATTTGCATGCACTATACATGCTTAGAACAGCAATTGTTTCATCAGTTTTATAAAAACTAATACAGCCATCTTTAAACGTATTTTAATAAAATTTTTGGGGTAGATTATAAATGTACTATATTTTTTAAAATCTTTAAAAAGTAAAACAATTTTTAACAAAAAAATCTCAAGTAATTACTTGAGATTTTAATTTTTTATTAGATAAAGGTCTGCTTACATTGCGCCCCATTCTTTTAAAGAAATAGTGTTCATATTTATGTAAGCGTCGTTTCCTGCCTCTGTTGCTAGCTTTAAAGACATTTTTGCAGCAGCAATGGCTGTTTTTGTACTTCCTGCTTTTGCGTGTATTAAAGATTGTTGTCTTAGGTACCAAAAACGCGGCTGTCCAGCAGTCATTTCAATAGCTTTATCTATCCAAGTTTTTGCTTTGTTAATGTCTTGCTCGTTTTGTAAATAATACACGGCAGCACTAAACATATCTTGTGCAGATGGGCCAGCCATTGCGCTATCTATGCTTTTTGTAACCATTGTGTCTGTTGGCGTTGTAAAAGTAAATCCTACAGAAGTATTTTCCCACATTAAATTAAAAAAGGCAGATTCTTTTGTTAAATTATCAAACGTTATGGTTAGGGTTTCAACATTTGTTGCCAATTTTGTAGGTGTTACTTTTAATTGTGCTGCAACCTTCTCCATATCTAATTTTTTTGGTGCGCCGCTTCCTTCATAAGCGGTATAAAGATAGATATCCCAAGCAGTTTCACCTGGTTTTGTAAAAATTGCATACGTTCCTTTTGCCAAGGTATTTCCGTTGATGGTTACATCAGAAGAAAATGTAATTTTTGTTCTTGCGTTTGCACCTGTTCTCCAAATGTTTCCATATTGCTCTAAGCCACCAAAGATTTTTCTACCTTTCATGCTGGGTCTAGAATAGTCTACAGTTACATCTGTTAAACCAACTTTTTGTGTTATTGTTTGAGCTGGGCTAGGCGCAGGTGTTTCAATTTGTGCATTTGTAACAAGTGTTCCTGCAAGTACAAATAAACTTAGTAGTATTTTTTTCATGGGTTCTTTTAATTTATTTAAATCAAAATTACAAATTCAGAAAACGATAAATGTTAACAATATCTTAAAATAAAGCTCCGTATCTTTGTTGCTTATTACAAAAAATGAAAAAATACATATCTGAATTTATAGGCACTTTTTCTATGATTTTCTGCGGAACAGGGGCCATGACGGTGAATGAAGTTACCGGAGGTGAAGTAACACATGTCGGTATTGCAATTACCTGGGGTTTGATAGTAATGGCAATGATTTATGCTTTTGGTGAAACATCTGGCGCCCATTTTAACCCGGCAGTAACCATTGCATTTGCCTATGCTAAGAAGTTTGCTTGGAAAGAGGTTCCTAAATATATAATTGCTCAAATTTTAGGTGCATTTGCCGCTAGTTTGGTGCTGTGGTTTCTATTTCCTGCAAGTGAGTATTTAGGAGCAACCATACCCACGGTAGACGTTTGGCGAGCCTTTGTTTTAGAGTTGTTGTTAACCTTTTTCTTAATGGTAGTTATTATAAATGTTTCTACTGGTAGCAAAGAAATGGGTATTATTGCAGGTATTGCAGTTGGTGGCGTTGTTTTATTAGAAGCAATGTTTGCAGGTCCTATTACAAACGCTTCTATGAACCCTGCGCGTTCTATTGCACCAAATATTGTTTCTGGAAATATAGATGGCCTTTGGTTATACATTCTAGCGCCAATTATTGGTGCTTTGTTAGCCGTAGTTTCTTGTAAGTTGATAAAGGAAGAGAATTGTTGCGATGAAGAAAAGTGTTAAACCTTAAAGTATATAGTTTTGAATAATGTAAGTATTTTAGGTTGTGGTTGGTTAGGAAAACCTTTGGCAACGTCTTTTTTAGAAGATGGTTTTTCTGTAAAAGGGTCTACAACGTCTAACGACAAAATTGAAGTTTTAGAAGCTTTAGGTATTGATACTTATTTGGTGAATATTTCTGAATTTGAAGAATTTGACGGGTTTTTACATGCCGATATTTTAATTATTGCCATTACTTCTAAAGATATTGATGGTTTTGAAAGTTTGATTGCACAAATACAAGAATCATCTATTCAAAAAGTTATTTTTATAAGTTCTACTTCTGTATATGGCGCACTAAATAAGGTAATGACAGAAGAAGACCCAGTATTAAAAACGCCGTTAACAGCAATCGAAAGTTTATTTAGAGAAAACACTTTTTTTGAAACAACTATTATTCGTTTTTCTGGTTTGTTTGGTGCAGACAGAAATCCTGCAAACTGGTTTAAAGACGGTCGAAAAATTCCGCAACCAAAAGGTTTTGTAAACATGATTCATAGAGAAGATTGTATCGAGATTATTCATGAAATAATTGCTCAGAATTGCTGGAACACTATTTTTAATGCTTGTGCCAATCATCACCCCACAAGAAAAGAATTTTACTGCATTGCAAAATTAAGTGCTGGTTTTAAAGAACCAGAATTTGAAGAGCCAGAGGTATATAAATGGAAAATAATTTCTTCAGAGAAAGTGCAAAGAGTTTTAGGCTACAAATTTATTTATGACGATTTACTTTTTAAAATAAGCAATTAACGATACTTCTGTTTTCTCCAAAAAGCAAATCCAAATCCAAAGCCAAATAATAAAATTAAAGGCAATATAACATTAAAAAACTGCCAAAAGATGCGCTCTTTAAATACTTTTTGTTTGTCTAGCATTCGTATTTGTAAAGATTTATTTTTAAGGTTTATTAAACCAGAATCATCTAATAAATAAGCTACTGCATTTAGTAGAAAGTCTTTATTTCCAAATTGTTGACTCGTCCATTTATCGCTTCCTAAATCGTGAGGTTTGTTTTTTAAAATTTGATTTTTTCCAATGTCACCGTCAGAGATTACAATCATTTTATTCTCGTTAGACTGTCCTTTAAAAAGAGCGGTTTTAAAAGGTTGAATGCGGTTTTTATACGCAGAGTTAAAATTGCCTTCTAACAAGACCGCAAATAACTGATTCCCGCTTTTATAATCCGCTTCTATAACCTCCTCTGCAATAGATTGCAGCGATACAAAGGAAGGGGTTCCTACTTTTTGGGTTAATAAAGAGCTTACTAATAAAGGTGTTTTTTTTATATTATTTTTTAAAGTATCAATCTGATTTGCAAACTGTAAACGAACAGGAGCGTTGTTTTTTGTAATTGGGTGGTTCGGATTGCCACCAACCAAGGGATGGTAAAACCACTCTAAATTTTTAAATTGTGTTTGGTTGCCAATTTGCCCAGTTGCAACAGGAATTTGTGCTGCATATAAATCTTTAATTAGTGTGTTGTTTACCCTAACTCCGTAGCTAAATAATAAATTGGTTAGGTTTAAGTCTCTAGGATATGCTAACATTTTACCGGTAGCATTTAAGCTGTCTTGGTCTGCTTGCACATAGTCTAGCATCCATAATGTTTTACCGCCGTTGGTAATAAATTGATCTAGAACAAATTTTTCCTTTTCTGTAAATTTTTCTGTAGGCTTTGCAATAATTGCCATATCTAACTGCAACAAGTCTGCTAGGGTTTGCGGCGCGTTTATAGCCACTGAATCTAACGTAAATTTTGCCAAGCTGTATTTTTTAGCAACTTCACTTAAAAAACTATATTGGTAAATGTCTTCCAATTCTCCGTTTCCAGAAAGGATGGCTATTTTTTTACGTTCTTTTTTATGTATAGTTTGAATAGCGCTTGAGAAACTATATTCTAAATTTTCAATAGCACTTTGTAACTGGGCTTCTTGCGATGCTGCAATGGCAGTTGGAAGCAAAGAAACAACAGCTATTTTATTACCGTAATTTATTTCTGCCCAAGGAAAAATAATAGCTTCAGATAATTTACCATTTTCCTCAACGGTTAATTGGCTTGGCATCATCCCTTTTTTAATGAGTGCCTCTCTTTGAGTATCTGGGTTTTTAAAGCTGATTTTTATTTTCGAATTTTCGGCAACTAATTCTTCTAAATATTGGCGTGTTTCTGCTTGTAATCTTTTAAATTCAGACGGAAAATCGCCTTCTAAATAAACTGTAATAAATAAAGACCTGTCAATTTTAGAAAGAATATTTTTTGTAATTTCTGAAAGCGTATACCGTTGGTCTGCAGTTAAATCTAAACGTTTGTAAAAACGCTGATTTACAACATTTAAAGCAATGATAGCAATTAGTAAAAGAGCGCTATTTTTAATTTTCTTATTCATTCTCTAAACGTGTTTTAGTTATGAATAAAAAGAATACTGTAACACTTATAAAATATACAAGGTCTCTAGTGTCTATAACGCCACGAGAAATACTTTTGTAATGCGCACTAATTCCTAATTTTTTAATAGTTAGATTGTTGTCTAAGGAAGTTGCAATTGCATCAAAGCTAAAGAAAAATAAAAAACAAATAAAGACTGCTAGTATAAAGGCTACAATTTGGTTTTTAGATAAAGTAGATGTAAATAAACCAATAGAAGTAAAGGTAGATGCTAAAAACAGCAAACCAATATAAGAGCCAATTGTGCTGCCAAAATCAATATTCCCTGCCGGATTGCCTAATTGATAAACGGTGTATACATAACTTAATGTTGGTATTAACGCAATTAAAATTAGGAATAGCGAAGCCCAAAACTTACCTAATACAATTTGCCAATTAGAAATTGGTTTTGTCTTTAAAAGTTCTATCGTGCCGTTGTTAAACTCATCAGCAAAACTTTTCATGGTTATTGCCGGAATTAAAAATATAAATACCCAAGGTGCTAAATAGAAAAACGGATTTAAGTCTGCAAAGCCAGCGTTCAAAATATTAAAATCATCTTTAAAAAGAAATAAGAATAAACCATTAATTGTCAAGAAAACCCCAATAACCAAATAGGCAATGGGACTTGCAAAAAATGAGTTGAATTCTTTTTTTAATATAGCAATCAATGTGTAAATTTTTTCTAGATTTAATTAATAACAGCGATATCGTACTTTTAAGAAACACTAAAATTCTAACCTATAAATTCTATTGTCTTCTATTTTAGAATCTTTTTTCTCTGGTTGTAATTCAAATAGATACTTTTCTATTAACGCAATAGAGGCATTATTATTTTGATGTGTAAAAGCTTCTACTGTTTTTAGATCCATTTGTTTTGCAGCAAATTCTAAAACAGCTTCAAAGGCTTCACTCATATAACCTCTTTCTTGAAAATCTGGATGTACGTCATACCCAATTTCTGCATAATTTTCTTCAACCTCAAAATTACCCAAACCAATGGTTCCTATTAATTCTGCATTATTCTTAGATTCTAGAACCCAAAAAATACCTATGTTTTCTAATGCAACGTTTGCTCTATTGTCTATAAAAGCTCTTGTTTCAGATAAGTTGTGCAGAGGAGCCCTTGTAATAAAAGTGTTTACTTCTTTATTAGTTCTTAAACCAAAAATTGCTTTTGCATCGCTTAACTCTATTGCTCTTAATGTTAATCTTTCCGTGTCTAAAACAGGAAATGGGGTAAAGTTGAAATCCATTTTTATATTATTTTGGTTATTTTATTTTAAAATTATTTTTTTGTCAACGCTCCAGGCTTGCGGTTTATCATTAAAAAGCACCTTTGTTTTTGCCCAAACATCTTTAAAAAGAGCAGAGTTTCTGTAGTGTTCTAAATCTGTTTCTTGGTTCCAATAAGAATATGTAAAAAAAATATCAAGATTGTTTTTATCTTGGTATAGTTCTAATAGAGTACATCCTTTAGACGCTCTAATAACTTCTTTTTTCTCTTTAAAAATTGTTAAAAAGGTAGGTATGTGTTCTTGATGAAAACTCAGCTTTACAATTCTTACAAACATAGTTATGATATTGGTGTAAATTCTGGTACAGAATAGCTTATAAAATCGATGGTAATTTGGTCTCTATAGCTTAATCCTAAAAGAGAAGATGCCCCACCAACGGTATCTAAATTACTTCTATAAATAGCAATTTCTAAAAACCCTGCGGCATTAAATATCGCTAATTTATGGCCGTCATATTGATGATTTTCGTGTGCACTATTATTGGCAACTTCATTATATTTTGTAAATATTTTAGTAAAAGAATACCGTCTTGCAGTTGCGTTAAAGCTTCTTCCTTTTCCAATTTCTTGAAACATTTTTTGACTAATATTTGTAATTACATTTCCGTAATTATCAATATACACAACACCACCAATAATTTGGTTTTTTGCTTGGTTTACTTTTGGTTGAATTTCTACTAATTTCTTAAACTTCTTAATTTCTTTTCCTATAACCGTTAAATTTCCGCCTCTGGCGATAAAACAAGCTACTTGTACAAAAACATCTAACACCGGAAAACTACTCTCTATTCTATCATGAATATTAATTTCTACAATTTTTGTAGGTTTAATTTCAGATGCAATCATAGAAATTAAACCGTTGTCTGGGCAAACAAAAAAATGCCCGTCTAATTCTAAGGCAATGTGCTTGTTATCTGCACTTAGTTCTGAGTCTACACCAATAATATGAATGGTTCCTTTAGGAAAACTTTTATAAGAATTTTTTAAAATATAAGCAGTTTCTGTAATATTAAAAGGCGCTATTTCATGCGTAATATCTACAATTTTAGCATCTTCAAGTTCTGTATATATAGCTCCTTTTACAGCACCTACAAAGTGGTCTTTTGTTCCGAAATCTGTAGTTAGCGTTATAAATGCCATGGAGTGCTTTGCTATTAATTAAATGTGGAAAAGTTCTGAATTATTTTAAGCAAATCTAATGAATTTTGAAATTTAATTCGCTATTTTTAGTTTAAATAAAATTGAGATCAATCTGTAAAAAAAAACAACCATTTGAACGAACGTATCATAGAATTAGAAGAAATTAATCCGAAAGACTTTTTTGGAGCACATAACAGCACAATAGAAGCATTAAAAAAATATTTTCCTAAAATAAAAATTGTGGCGAGAGGCACTCAGTTAAAAGTTTTTGGGGAATCAGATATTTTAGATGAATTTGAAATGCGTCTAGAGCGTTTGATAAAGTATTACAACACATACAACAAACTAGATGAAAATAGTATGGAGCGTATTTTAACTTCTACAGGTAAAGAAGAAAAAGCAGCGGCTTCTAGAAGAGTTAAAGATATTTTAGTGCACGGTGTTGCGGGTAGGTTGATAAAACCACAAACAGACAACCAGCGTAAAATGGTTTCTTTAATGGATAAGAATGATATGTTATTTGCTGTTGGGCCTGCAGGAACCGGAAAAACTTATACCGCAGTAGCACTTGCTGTTAGAGCATTAAAAGAAAAAGAAGTTCGTAAAATTATTTTAACAAGGCCAGCGGTAGAGTCTGGGGAAAATTTAGGATTTCTTCCGGGAGATTTAAAAGAAAAGTTAGACCCATATATGCAACCTTTATATGACGCCTTAAGAGATATGATTCCGCATGAAAAATTAGAATCGTACATAGAAAAAGGCGTAATACAAATTGCACCTTTGGCATTTATGAGAGGTAGAACTTTAGACAATGCCTTTGTAATTTTAGATGAAGCACAGAATACCACACACAACCAAATGAAGATGTTTTTAACTAGAATGGGTAAAAGTGCTAAGTTTATAATTACAGGAGATCCTGGTCAAATAGATTTACCTAGAAAGCAAGTTTCTGGTTTAAAAGAATCTTTATTAGCTTTAAAAGATATTAAAGGCATTGCACAAGTGTTCTTAGATGAGAAAGATGTGGTGCGGCATAAATTGGTAAGAAGTATTATAAGTGCATATAAAAGTATAGAAACAGAATAGGGTTTTATTTTTAGTTGTTGGTTTATAGTCTTTAGACTATTTTTGCAGCCGATAACAAACAACAACCAACAAATAATTAACTAAGAATGAATACAATTAACGAAACTAATTTTAAGTTTCCCAATCAAAAATCTGTTTATAAAGGCAAAGTAAGAGAGGTTTATAATATTAATGATGAACTTTTAGTGATGGTTGCTACCGATAGACTTTCTGCATTTGATGTTATTTTACCACGTCAAATTCCGTTTAAAGGGCAGATTTTAAATCAGATTGCAACTAAAATGATGAATGATACAGCAGCTATTGTTCCTAATTGGTTGTTAGCAAACCCTGACGAGAATGTAGCAGTTGGTTATTTATGTGAAACTTTTAAAGTAGAAATGGTTATTCGTGGTTATATGTCTGGCCATGCAGCTAGAGAATATAAATTAGGTAAAAGACTACTTTGTGGTGTTGCAATGGCGGCAGGCTTAAAAGAAAATGATAAATTTCCAGAACCTTTAATTACCCCATCAACCAAAGCAGATAATGGAGACCATGATGAAGATATTTCTCGTGAAGCCATTCTAGAAAACGGCATTGTTTCTAAAGAAGACTATCTAATTTTAGAAGATTATACCAGAAAATTATTTCAAAAAGGAACAGAAATAGCAGTTTCTAGAGGTCTAATTCTAGTGGATACAAAGTATGAGTTTGGAAAAACAAAAGAAGGTAAAATTGTTTTGATTGATGAAATTCATACCCCAGATTCTTCTCGTTATTTTTATGCTGAAGGATATCAAGAAAGACAAGATAAAGGCGAATCTCAAAAACAATTGTCTAAAGAATTTGTAAGACAATGGTTAATTGAAAACGGATTTCAAGGATTAGAAGGGCAACAAATACCAAAAATGTCTAACGAGAAAGTTCTCGAGATTTCTAACAGATATATAGAGTTATACGAACAAATTACTGGAGAAGCTTTTGTAAAAGCAACAACAGAAAACGTACTCGATAGAATTGAGAAAAATGTAAATTCTTTTTTATCAAATTAAAAAACAAACAATTATGATTATTGAACCAAGAACAAGAGGGTTTATCTGTTTAACATCGCACCCAACAGGTTGTGAGCAAAACGTAAAGAATCAAATAGAGTATATTAAATCGAAAGGAAAAATAGACGGAGCTAAAAAAGTATTGGTTTTAGGTTCTTCTACAGGTTTTGGATTGGCATCTAGAATTACAAGCGCATTTGGTTCAGATGCTGCAACAATTGGTGTTTATTTTGATAAGCCACCAACAGCAGGTAGACCAGGTTCGCCAGGATATTATAACACTGCAGCTTTTGAAAAGAATGCTCATAAACAAGGCTTATATGCAAAGAGTATAAATGGAGATGCATTTTCAAATGAAATAAAACAACAAGTTGTAGCCTTAATTAAAGAAGATTTAGGTCAGATAGATTTGGTTATTTATAGTTTGGCTTCACCTGTAAGAACACACCCAAATAGTGGAAAAAGATTCAAATCGGTTTTAAAACCAATAGGAGAAGTGTTTACAAATAAAACAGTAGATTTTCATACCGGAAATGTATCTGAAATTTCTATAAATCCTGCAGAAGGAGAAGATATTGAAAATACAGTGACCGTAATGGGTGGCGAAGATTGGAAAATGTGGATGGATGCTTTACAAGCAGAAAATTTACTTTCTAAGGGCGCTACAACAGTTGCCTACTCTTATATTGGCCCAGATGTTACAAAACCAGTGTATAGAAACGGAACTATTGGCGCTGCTAAAGATCATTTAGAAGCAACAGCGTTTACAATTACAGAAGATTTAAAGTCTATTGGAGGAAAAGCTTATGTTTCTGTTAACAAAGCATTGGTTACTCAAGCAAGTTCTGCAATTCCTGTAATTCCTTTATATATTTCTTTACTTTATAAGATTATGAAAGCAAAAGGAATTCATGAAGGATGTATTGAGCAAATACAACGTTTGTTTAGTGAGCGTTTATTTGGTGGCGATTTAGCTTTAGATGAAAAAGGAAGAATTAGAATTGATGATTTAGAAATGCGAGACGATGTGCAAGCAGAAATTGCTGAACTTTGGAAAAATGCAACTTCAGAAAACTTACCAGAAATAGGAGATTTAAAGGGATACAGTAACGAGTTTTTTAGCTTGTTTGGTTTTAAAGTGCCAGGTGTAGACTATGAAGCAGACGTAAACGAATTGTTTCTTGTGCCTAGCGAACAGTAATTTAAGATATTATAAGCCTCATAGATTTTAAAAAAACATGAGGCTTATTTAGCAGATATAAAGAAAGTTGAAAGCCGTAACCATTAAACAACTAAAAGACGAATTAGCTCATAAATCTGCTGCAGATTTAAAGGAGTTGTGCTTGCAGTTGGCCCGGTTTAAAAAAGAAAATAAAGAATTACTTACCTATTTGTTGTTTGAATCTCATGATGAGGAAACCTATATTCAAACAATAAAAGAAGAGGTAGATTTTCAATTTGAAGAAATTAATACAAAGAGTTTTTTTTATATTAGAAAAGGAAGTAGGAAGATATTAACGTCTATAAAAAAACACATTAGGTACTCTAAGAAGAAAGAGACGGAAGCAGAATTACTATTGTATTTCTGTAAAAAATTGAAGGATTTTAGACCGTCTATACAAAGAAGTACAAGACTACAGAGTATTTTTGATACACAGGTTAGAATGATTAAACGAGTAATTGAAAAATTACATGAAGATTTACAATACGATTTTCAATTAGAATTAGATGAATTATTAGATAATGAATAGAGAAAGACCCGTTATAGAAGATTTAATAAAAGAAAATATGTCTGCGTTAGAGTTGTTTCAAAACCAGACATTAAGACCGGTAATAAAAATGCAACACAATTTATTAATGGCATCTTTTAATACTTATAAATTAAAAAGAAAAATAGATTTCTCTAGCATAACAGATCAGAAGAAGAGAAGTAAAATAAAAGCAGCTTTTGTAAAAGACATCAATTACAAGAATCTTACTTTAGGCTTTATAATAGGTGTTTTTACTTTAGAGGAATACGATTATTACAGCTTAAATTCTTCAGAAATAAATAAGAGAATTATTCAAATTGTTATCCAAAGAGTTCAGGATAGCCTTGCTGAAATTGTTTAAATAAAAAAGTCGGTACTCTCCAGTACCGACTTACAATCAACCAAAAACTTCCTATTAGAAAAGTTAACACAATAGTGCTAAAACAACTTTTTCAGAAGTATTGTATAAAATGCACAAAATGCATTATTTCTTTCCACTACAAATATAGTTTATATTTTGTTCCACGAAATGATAAAAATGTTAAACATTTTATAATTTTTACAAAAAAAAGTACTCTTAAAGAGCGCTTTTTTTTTTGTAATATTTTATGGTATTCTATTTATTGCTTTTTAGCTAACAATTTCTTTTGATATCTTCCTTGTACAACATCAACAACTACTAAAATAGCAATAACAAAGTAGAACGTAGTTTTGCTCATAGGAACAATTTCATTTCCAAAGAGTTTTAAATGTGCTAAATGACCGCCTTCTGTAATTAGCATAATACCCACAATAAAAAGAATAAAAAGACCCAAAACCTCATACATTCTATTTTTTGCTAAGAACTCTGATATTTTATCTGCTAAGAAAAGCATTAATAAGCCACTTATAACAATAGCAATAGTCATAATTATAAATGCAGTAGTAGTATTTTCTATAGCGCTTGTAAGACCAATTGCAGCTAAAATAGAATCAAAAGAAAACACTAAATTCATTATTACAATACTAAAAATAACTGCTTTAGAAGTTTTTGTTCCTTTACTTTCATCTGCTGCAGATTGTTCTAAATTCTGAATAGCAATCATGTGCCAAATTTCTTTAATAGCCGTGTAGATTATAAAAGCACCACCTAGCAATACAATAATACTGTGTCCGTTAAAAGCAAATTTTATAACATCTTCTATACCGCCAGTTAAAAAAGAGAAAGGTTTTTGAAAATACCCAATTATAGAAACTAATAGAAATAAAAGTACAATTCTTAGTATAATAGCTATTAAAATACCAACTTTTCTTACTCTTTTTCTATCTGTTTCTGGTGCTTTCTTAGATTCTAATGAAATGTACAACAGGTTGTCAAACCCTAAGACGGCTTGCAACATAATTAGCATAAGAAGTGTAAAGATGTTTTCTAACATTTTTTATTTTTTTGTTTCAAAGATATTTGGATTGCTTTTAATACACACTATTTTATTTGGGTAAGTTTTAATTATTATTATTATGTTCTTTTAAAAAATATATTTAATCAAGATACGCAAACCAACAATGGCAATTAAAATTGCTGTTGCTTTTTTTAGTTGAATTGGTGAAAAGAAGCGATTGCTTTTTCTACTACCAATTTGGCCACCAATAAAAACTGTTACTAATAAAATAGAAGTGAAGTGCCAGTTAATTACAAAATTTGGATTAGAATATTGTCCAATGAAGCCAGCAATAGAATTTACCAAAATAAAAACACTTGCAGTTGCTGCTATTTTCTTGGGAGTATCCCAATTGGTAAGGTGTAATAAAGGAGCTAAAAAAACACCGCCACCAATACCAACCATTCCAGAAATAAAACCAATAACGCCGCCAAAACTTATATTTCTTATTTTTTTTGTATTATTTTTTTTATTCTTTGAAGCAACAATTTGTTTTGAGAGCCACATAGTTGCAGCGGCAAATAATAAAGTAAAACCTAATAATATGAAAAATAATTGCTGATTTATCGTTATCAATCCGCCTAGAAAAGCAAATGGAATACTAAATAAAACTAGTGGTAATATTTTTTTAAAATCGACTTTTTTATGTTGAAGGAATAAAAATACATTTCCAGAAACTACAACAATATTACACAATAAAGCCGTTGCTCTAATTTGTGTAAATATAATTCCTGTTAAAGCTAAAATGGCTAGATAACTAGAACCACCACCAAAACCAACAGAAGAATACAGAATTGCAACAACAAAGAATAATAGAATAATATGCCAATATTGCACAATACTTTCAAGAATCAACATATTTTTAACCTTGTAGTTTTTATATATTTAAAATAAATTACTATTAAAATGAGCGTTTTTCAAATGTTTTTATCCATTTTACACTCATAATTGACGAATGTCTTAGACATCAATATTATTGTTTATATTTAACTTTGTTAAAATGTCTCTTAAACAACATTTAAAAGGATAGCTTTAGACATATAAAAGTATACTTTTTAATTTAGATTACCGCAAATAAAAAACAACAATGAGTAATTATCATATAAAACATTTAGAAGAATATTACCAAGTTTATAGAAAGTCTATTCGAGAACCAGAAAATTTTTGGGAAGAAATTGCTGAAGAGCATTTTGTTTGGAGAAAAAAATGGGATAAAGTGTTAGATTGGGATTTTTCAAAGCCAGAAGTAAAATGGTTTGAAGGTGCTAAATTGAATATTACAGAAAATTGTATTGATAGGCATTTGGCAACAAGAGCCAACAAGACAGCTATTTTATTTGAGCCAAATGACCCAAAGGAAGCAGCAGAACATATTACTTACAAACAACTTTCGGAAAGAGTACATCAATTTGCAAATGTTTTAAAAGAAAACGGTGTAAAAAAAGGAGATAGAGTATGTATTTATGTGCCTATGATTCCCGAATTGGCAATTGCAACACTAGCTTGTGCAAGAATTGGTGCCATTCATTCTGTTGTTTTTGCAGGTTTTTCTGCGGTTGCATTGGCAACAAGAATAAACGATTCTGATTGTAAAATGGTCATTACTTCAGATGGTTCTTATCGTGGTGCAAAAACTATCGATTTAAAAGGAATTGTAGATGAAGCTTTAGAAAATTGTCCTGGTGTGGCCACTGTTTTGGTGGCAAAAAGAATTCATTCAGAAATTAAGATGAAAGAAGGCCGCGACCACTGGTTACAACCTTTACTAGACAAGGCTTCAAAAGTTTGTGAAGCAGAAATTATGGATGCGGAAGATCCGTTATTTATTTTATATACTTCTGGTTCTACAGGAATGCCAAAAGGAATGGTGCATACAACCGCTGGTTATATGGTGTATACGGCCTATACCTTTAAAAATGCATTTCAATATAAAGAAAATGATGTGTATTGGTGTACCGCAGATATTGGTTGGATTACCGGTCATTCTTACATTGTTTACGGTCCGTTAGCAAACGGTGCTACTACAGTAATGTTTGAAGGAGTGCCTAGTTATCCCGATTTTGGGCGCTTCTGGGAAATTATAGAGAAACATAAAGTAAATCAGTTTTATACAGCGCCAACAGCAATTAGAGCATTGGCAAAGCACGGAACAGCGCTAGTAGATACATATAATTTATCTTCTTTAAAAGTATTGGGTTCTGTAGGAGAGCCTATTAATGAAGAAGCATGGCATTGGTATAACGATAATATAGGGAAAAAGAAAAGTCCGATTATTGATACCTGGTGGCAAACAGAAACAGGAGGTATGATGATAACACCAATACCTTATGTAACCCCAACAAAGCCAACTTATGCAACCTTGCCTTTTATTGGAATTCAGCCTGCAATAATGGATGAAAATGGAAACGAATTGAAAGGAAATCAGGTAGAAGGAAGACTGTGTATTAAATTTCCTTGGCCAAGTATTGCTAGAACTATTTGGGGAAATCATCAACGTTATAAAGAAACCTATTTTTCTGCATATAAGAATATGTATTTTACGGGAGATGGTGCTTTAAGAGATGAGGTGGGTTATTACAGAATTACAGGAAGAGTAGATGATGTAATTATTGTTTCTGGGCATAATTTAGGAACCGCACCCATTGAAGATGCTATTAATGAACATCCTGCTGTTGCAGAATCTGCAATTGTAGGTTTTCCGCATGATATAAAAGGAAGTGCATTGTATGGTTATGTTACTTTAAAAGACACCGGAGAAAGCAGAAATCACGACAATCTAAGAAAAGAAATCAATCAGTTAATAACAGATAGAATTGGGCCAATTGCTAAATTAGATAAAATTCAGTTTTCTGAAGGTTTACCAAAAACGCGGTCAGGAAAAATTATGCGCCGTATTTTGCGTAAAATTGCCTGTAATGAAATGGATAATTTAGGAGACGTCTCTACTTTGTTAAACCCAGAAGTTGTAAAAAGTATTATTGATACGAGGTTGTAAATAATCTTAAAATAAATTAATTAAGACCTGTTATGTTTTAAAAAACTGACAGGTCTTTTTGTATGTTGTATTTTTGTTAATCTGTCATAGTATTTTCGAATGGCATATAAATTGCCATAAGTAAAAAATATATTCTAAACTTAAAAGTATTAATGCAACATCTAAAAGATTCAAAAAAAGATAATAAGAAACCAAAAGTATCTATTTTAAAAGCATTTAAAACCATTATTTGGCCTAAACGAAAGTTGGTACTTATAGGATTGGTACTGATTGTTTGCAGCAGGTTGTCTAGTTTGGTTGCGCCCTTAAAAATTCAAGTGTTGTTAGATGAGGTAATTCCGAATAAGAATTATGAGCAACTATATAGCCTCTTACTTGTTGTTGGTTTGGCAATTTTAGTGCAAGCAGTTACATCTTTTTTACTGACACGTATTTTAAGTGTACAAGCACAATATTTAATATCTGAATTACGGGCACAAGTGCAAAAGAAAGTATTGTCATTACCTATTCGTTTTTTTGATAATACAAAATCTGGTGCATTGGTCTCTAGAATTATGAGTGATGTAGAAGGGGTTAGAAATTTAATAGGAACGGGGTTGGTGCAATTAGTAGGTGGCACTATTACTGCAGTTATTTCTATGATATTGCTAATTCAAATTAGCCCGTCTATGACCTTTTTTGTGTTGGTTCCTGTTGTTCTTTTTGGGGTAGTAGCATTAAAAGCCTTTAAATATATTCGTCCTATTTTTAGAAATAGAGGCGTTATTAATGCAGAAGTAAAAGGAAGATTAACAGAAACATTATCTGGGGTAAGAGTAATAAAAGCATTTAATGCAGAAGCGCAAGAAAATGATACGTTTGAAAAAGGGGTAGATAAGTTATTTCAAAATGTAAAGAAGAGTTTAACAGCAACTGCAATCATGTCAAGCGCTGCTACTTTTTTGTTAGGTCTAGCAACCACTGGAATTATGGGGATTGGGGGTTACAAAATTATGACAGGAGAATTAACTGTTGGAGAATTTTTATCCTTTACTTTTTTATTAGGCTTAATGATTGCACCAATTGTTCAAATGAGCAATATTGGGAGTCAGTTAACAGAAGCTTTGGCAGGTTTAGATAGAACAGAAGAACTAATGAATATGTCTGCGGAAGAGGATGATGAGAATAGAACAATTGCGCTAGATAATATGAAAGGCGAGCTTGTTTTTGACAATGTTTCTTTTGCCTATGAAGAAGGAAAAGAAGTATTAAATAATATTAATTTTAAAGTGCCTTCTGGTTCTGTAACAGCATTGGTTGGAAGTTCTGGTTCTGGTAAATCTACTATTGCAGGGTTGTCTGCTACTTTTTTAAATCCAGAATCTGGTACAATTACGATAGACAATAAAGATCTGTCTAAAGTAAAATTATCTAGCTATCGTAAACATTTGGGGGTGGTTTTACAAGATGAGTTTTTGTTTGAAGGAACGATTAGAGAAAATATTTTATTTCCAAGGCCAAATGCAACAGAGAAAGAATTACAAAATGCTGTAAAAGCTGCTTATGTGAGTGAATTTACAGATCGTTTTGATGAAGGTTTAGATACTTTAATAGGAGAAAGAGGTGTAAAGTTATCTGGCGGTCAGCGGCAGCGTTTGGCAATTGCGAGAGCAATCTTAGCAGACCCGAAAATTATAATTTTAGACGAAGCAACCTCTAGTTTAGATACAGAAAGTGAAGCTTTAATTCAGAAAAGTTTGTCTGAATTGGTAAAAGATAGAACCACTATTGTAATTGCACACAGGTTAAGTACTATTAAACAAGCAAATCAAATATTAGTAATAGAAGCGGGTAGTATTATAGAAAGAGGAACACATGATGTTTTGATAGCGGCAAAAGGGAGGTATTTTGATTTGTATACATATCAATCTAAAATATAGTTTTATTTTAAGTGTGAAATAATCTTATTATAAACAGAGACATAATACTCATGAAACCTTGGAAGCAAAACGTTTTCAAGGTTTTTTGTTTCCTTTAAAACGGTTAAATTCCATAATTCTAAACCTGCAACTTCCTCTTCTTGCATTTTTAATGCAGCTATAGAAACTTTTAATTCGGCAATAAAAACATGATGATGCTCATTGTCTTTAATACCGTTTTTATGGGTAACTTGATGAATTCTTGTCCCTATTTTAATGAGTTCTTTGTCTTTTAATACCAAACCAATTTCTTCAAAAACTTCTCTTTTAGCACCTTCTAAAATTGTTTCACCAGTACCAATATGTCCTGCAACAGAAATATCCTAAATTCCTGGGAAGACTTTTTTTGTAAGTGCTCTTTTTTGTAAGAGTATTTTTTTATCTGAAGTAAACAACCAAATATGCGCTGTTGCATGAAACCAGCCGTTTTTGTGTGCTTCAGATTTTAAAGCAGTCTTGCCTGTTGGTTTTCCTTCCGGAGTTAAAATATCTATAAGTTCATCCATATAAAAATAAAAACGTAATTGCAAAAAAGGTAAAGTAATTTGTAAAACAAGTTTACTTTGTATTTTTTTTACAATTACGTTTTGTTATTTAATCAAAATAAGAAAAAGTTTCTCCTCCTTTAATTTTTAAAAGTGTTTCATAAATCATCTTAATTACATTTTCTACATCATCTCTGTGCACCATTTCTACGGTGGTATGCATGTAGCGTAATGGTAATGATATTAATGCAGAAGCAACGCCACCATTGCTGTATGCAAAAGCATCTGTATCCGTACCCGTTGCTCTAGACAAAGCAGAACGCTGAAAAGGAATTTTATTCGCTTCTGCAGTTTCTGTAATTAAATCTCTTAATTTTTGTTGCACAGCTGGTGCATATGCAATAACCGGTCCTTTACCTAATTCTAAAAGACCTGCTTTTTTAACCTCTATCATTGGTGTAGTAGTGTCATGCGTTACATCTGTAACAATGGCAACATTTGGCTTTATAGTATGTGTAATCATTTCTGCACCACGCAAGCCAATTTCTTCTTGTACGGAATTGGTTATGTATAAACCAAAAGGCAGTTCCTTTTTATTTTCTTTCAATAAACGTGCAACTTCTGCAATCATAAATCCGCCCATTCTGTTGTCTAGTGCTCTACAAACAAACTTATCTCCGTTTAAAACATGAAATTCATCTGGATAGGTAATTACACAGCCCACATGAACACCTAAAGCTTCCACTTCTTTTTTAGTAGCACAACCGGTATCTATAAAAATATTATCTGGCTGCGGTGCTTCTTCATTTGCTTTGTTTCTTGTATGTATTGCTGGCCAACCAAAAACACCTTTTACGATACCTTTTTTAGTGTGAATATTTACAATTTTACTAGGTGCAATTTGATGGTCTGAACCACCATTTCTTATTACGTAAATCAAACCATTGTCTGAAATGTAATTTACATACCAAGAAATTTCATCTGCATGCCCTTCGATAACAACTTTGTATTTTGCATCTGGATTTATAACACCAACTGCAGTGCCATATGTGTCTGTAATAAAGGTGTCTACGTATGGTTTTAAATAATCCATCCAAATTTTCTGACCTTCCCATTCATATCCTGTAGGAGCGGCGTTATTTAAATATTTCTCTAAAAACGTAAGTGATTCTTTATTTAGAATTGATTTTTTTACCATTATTTATGAGTTTAATAGATTGTGATTTTCTAATTTCTTTGTTAATTGTAAAAATAAAGCGATTTTTCAGTAATTGCATTAAAAAAATCATAAAAAAGTGTAACAAAAGGTGTTATTTTTACACTTATTATTAAAGTAAATATCACTAAATCAAAAAAGATGAAGCTAGTACTTAAGAACCTTACAAAAACATACAAAAACGGCGTAAAAGCAATTGATAATTTAAGTATTGAAATTGGAACAGGAATGTTTGGTTTATTAGGACCAAATGGCGCTGGAAAATCTTCTTTAATGCGAACCATTGCAACATTGCAAAGTCCGGATTCTGGTACAATTACTTTTGGCGATATTGATGTTTTAGAAGACAATATGTCTTTAAGAAAAGTTTTAGGCTATTTGCCACAATCTTTTGGGGTGTATCCAAAAATGTCTGCAGAAGAATTGCTAGACTACTTTGCTACATTAAAAGGAATTACAAATGGTGCAGAAAGAAAAGCCATTGTAAAAGAAGTGTTAGAAATTACTAATTTATATGATGTTAGACGCAAACATGTAGCTGGCTATTCTGGCGGAATGAAACAACGTTTTGGTATTGCCCAATTACTATTAAATAATCCTAAATTAATTATTGTAGATGAACCCACTGCTGGTTTAGATCCTGCAGAAAGACATCGTTTTTTAAATGTTTTACGCGAAGTAGGTAGCAACTGTACGGTTATTTTTTCTACACATATTGTAGAAGATGTAAAGGAGTTATGCAACGAAATGGCGATTTTAAACGGCGGTAAAATTTTAAAACATTCTACGCCACAAGAAGCTACCAAAGAGTTAGAGCATACTATTTGGACCAAAATTATAGAAAAAGACGATTTAGAAGAAAACATGAAATTATATGAGGTCTTGTCTAGAAATTTTAATCCAGATAATACCTTAAATATAAGAGTGTATGCAGAAACAAAACCTTCAGATGATTTTGTGGCTTCAAAACCACAATTAGATGATGTCTATTTTTTCGCTTTAAAACAAGATGAACCTGTTTTAACCAGTTAAGAGTTATTCGTTAAGAAGTAAGATTTTGTAATTCAAACTCTTAATTAATTTTAGCTTTATTATTTCAACTCAATACGATAACTCAACTCATCATTCACAATTTTTAAATTTATGTTTATAACAATATTCAAACAAGAATTAAAATATTGGTTTAACAAACCTGTCTTTTATATATATGCGGCTATTTTTTTACTGTTGGCCTTTTTACTATCAGCAACTACTGCTGGTATTTTTGATGGAATTACAGGAACCACTGGCTCTTCAAGAATTGTAAATTCACCAATTAATGTAGCGGGTTTATTTAACGGTTTTACTACTTTAATTTTCTTCCTATTTCCATCTATTATTGGAGTTTCTATTTATAGAGATTTTAAAAGTGAAATGCACACCATTTTATATTCGTACCCTTTTACAAAAGCCAATTATTTATTTGCAAAGTTTTTTAGTGGTATTGTAGTAGTTTCTGCCATTGTTCTTGTAATTGCCTTGGGCATGATTGTTGGATTTCGTTTTCCAGGAACCAATTCAGAAATTGTTGGCAATTTTAACGGAATGAGTTATTTGCAAACGTACATAATATACATTTTGCCAAACGTATTGTTTTTTGGTGCGGTAGTTTTTGCCGTAGTCACTTTTTCTAGAAATATTGCTGCAGGTTTTATTACGGTAATTATATTATTGTTTGCACAAGGCGCTGTAGCTAGTATTTTATCTGAGCCAGAACAAGCAACCTTACTGGCAATCTTAGATCCGTTTGGGTCTTCTGCCGTAGGTTATTATACCAAATATTGGACGGTTTCTGAACAAAACGAGTTGCAGGTTCCTATAAGAGAATTAATTATGTACAATAGATTATTATGGTTGGTGGTTTCATCTATAATCTTTGGGTTGGTTTTTAAATATTTTAAATTTAGCCAGAATGCAATTACTATCTCTTTTAGAAAGACAAAGTCTGAGAGACTTATTAAAACCAATTTTAGCGGAGTTACAAGAATTACTTTACCAAAAGTAACGCAAGACTTTTCTTTTGGTCAGAATTTAAAAACGATGTGGAAATTATCTAACATAGATTTTAAATATATTTTTAAGAGTTTGCCATTTATTTGTATTTTAATTGTGGGTGTTTTAATGTTGGTGGGTACTTTATTTAGTTCTGGTGAAATTTTTGGAACAGATACTTTGCCAGTAACTTGGCAAATGTTGGGAGGCGGAAATGTTTTTAGCGTTTTAGTTTTAAATGTTTGTACATTTTTATATGCAGGTATTTTGGTGCAAAGAGCAAGAACTGCAAAAATAAGTCATTTAGTAGATAGTACACCCATACCAAATTGGTCGCTGTTGTTTTCTAAGCTAATTGCCTTGCTAAAAATGCAGCTTATTTTATTGCTAGTAATTATGGTTTCTGGTATGTTGTTTCAAGTATATAAAGGGTATTACGATTTTGAAATAGGGCATTATATAAAAGAACTTTTTGGTTTAAAATTCTTGAACTATGCAGTTTGGGCGCTGCTATCAATTTTTATTCAAACATTAGTTAAAAACCAGTATTTAGGCTTCTTTATTTTGTTGGTTTTGGCCATTGGCATCCCTTTTTTATCTCTAATAGGTATCGAAAATTCAGTTTTAAAGTATAATGAAGGTCCTGGGTATAGTTATTCAGATATGAACGGTTATGGTTCTGATTTGTCTCGATATTTATGGTACAAGTTGTATTGGGTTTTAGGGGGCACCTTGCTCTTAATTTTAAGCTTATTAATGTGGGTTAGAGGTTTGCCAAATTCTTTTGCAGAGAGAATTTACATTGCAAAACAACGTTTTACGGTTCCTAAAATAGTGAGTTTAGGAGTTGTTTTTATTGCGTTTTTAACTTTAGGGACTACAATTTTTTTAGAAACAAAATCTAAAGATAAAAACTCTGCTTCGAAACAAGCCGAATTAAATGCTGTAAAATGGGAGAAAACCTATAAAAAATATGAAGATTACAAGCAACCAAGAGTTGTCGCTGTAAATGCAGATGTAGCCATTTTTCCGAAGAAAAAAACCTACAAAGCAAGTGCTGTTTTTACACTAGTAAATAAAACAGAGAAAGCAATAGATAGTGTTTTTTTAAATCATAACTCGCTAGAAAGTACTTTCGAGTTTAATAAGCCTACTAATTTAGTATTAGAAGATACAATTTTTCATTTTGATATTTATACTTTCGATAAAAGTATACAGCCAGGAGATTCTTTGCAACTAACAGTTCATGTAAAGAGCAAAGAAAATAGCATGTTTCAGCGTAAATCTCCAATTATAGCAAACGGAACTTTTATAAATAATTCTATGTTTCCTACTTTAGGGTATTCAACAGGAGGAGAATTAACGGATGACAAAACTCGTGAAAAATACAATTTACCAGTAAATAATTTACGTCCGCATCCTTCAGACTCAACAGCTTTAGGAAATACATATATTTCTAAGGATTCTGATTGGATTGATTTTGAAGCAACAGTTTCTACTTCTAAAGATCAAATTGCAATTGCACCAGGTTATTTACAAAAAGAATGGATTGAAGACGGTCGTAAATATTTCCATTATAAAATGGATAGTAAGATCTTAAATTTTTATGCTTTTAATTCTGCTAGATATGAAGTTAAAAAAGAAATGTGGAAAGGAATTAGTTTAGAAATTTACTACCACAAACCGCATGCTTACAATTTAGATAGAATGTTAAAAGGAATGAAAGCTTCTCTTGCTTATAATGCGAAGAACTTTAGCCCTTATACGCACAAACAATTAAGAATTATAGAGTTTCCAAGAACAGCAGGTACATTTGCACAAGCCTTTGCCAATACCATTCCTTTTTCTGAAGGTTTTGGATTTATTGCAGATGTAGATGAAGAAAATGAAGACGGTGTAGATTATCCTTTTGCAGTAACGGTGCATGAAGTTGCACACCAGTGGTGGGCGCATCAAGTAATTGGTGCAGACGTTTTAGGCGCCACAATGTTGTCTGAAAGTATGTCTGAATATGTTTCTTTAAAAGTTTTAGAGCACCAACACGGTAAACCTAAAATGCGTACTTTTTTAAAGGAGGCGTTAGATGGTTATTTATTGCAAAGAACAGTAGAGTCTAAAAGAGAAAAGCCATTAATGTATAATGACGGGCAAGGGTATATTCGATATCAAAAAGGATCTTTAGTTTTTTATGCTTTGAGTGATTATATTGGGGAAGAAATATTAAATGGAGCCTTAAAAAAATATGTAGAAAAGGTAAAGTTTCAAGAGCCACCATACACTACTTCAATAGAAATGGTAAATTATATTAGAGAAGTAACACCAGACTCTTTAAGCTACGTAATTAAAGATATGTTTGAAACTATAACGCTTTATAAAAATAGAATTGTAGCTGTAACATCTACCGAGTTAGAAGACGGAAAATATCAAGTAGATATAGAATTTGAAATTTCTAAATATAGAAATGATGAAAAAGGAAAGAAGTTTTATGGAGAAAAAGTAGGGGATACCCTAAGTTATAAAACGGATAAAATGAGCAAACCTATCTTATCTGTTCCTTTGGCAGATTTTATAGATTTAGGTATTTTTTCTGAGGAAGAAGTAGATGGAAAAAAGAAAGAAAAACAATTGTATTTTAAGAAACATAAAATTACACAAATTCATAATAAAATTACTTTAATAGTAGATGAAAAACCCATAGAAGTTGGTATTGATCCTTACAATAAGTTAATAGACACAAAGTCTGATGATAATAGAAGGAAGTTTTAAAGATTTATAAAACTAGTGTAAAAATGAAAAAAGTAGTCTGTTTTTTTATGTTTTTAGGTTTTGTTTTTTCTTGTAAAAAAGAAAAAAACAGCCATTTAAATTTTTTGAGTGAGTATGTTTTAAATGATTCTATTTTATTTAAAAACACCATAATTGGTGGGCTTTCTGGTGTAGATTACAGCAACGGTTCTTATTATTTTGTAGTAGACGATGCGAAGACCCCTAGATTTTTAAAAGCAAAAATTAATATTGATAGAAGAAAAATAACGGGTGTTAATTTTGAAGAAGTAATTGTTTTAAGAGATTCAAATACTAATTTTTATAATGAAAATACTTTAGACTTAGAGTCTCTTTTTATTGATGAAGAAAGCCAACAGATTAATTTTTCTAGCGAAGGTGCTATTCGAAAAGGAAGAAGACCCACAGTATTTACAACAGATTTTAATGGTAAGTTTCTTTCTGAGTATCAATTACCAGAAAGTCTATTAAACTTAAAGAACATAAAACATAATGGAGCTTTAGAAGGTTCTTCTAAAAGTATAGATAAAAAAGGTTTTTGGGCAGCTATGGAAGCACCTATGAAAAATGATGGAGTAGAGCCAACGTTTGCCAAAACACAATCTCCTGTAAGAATTACTTATTTTAATACAGCAACTAAAAAAGCAACTAAGCAATATGCGTATCAATTAGAAAATATTACCAAAGCTGCTAAAGGAAATGTAAATTTAAACGGTGTTACCGCAATTTTAGAATATGAGACAAATAAATTTCTTATTATTGAAAGAACTTATCAAAATGGTTTTGGTGCTTATGGTAATATTATAAGAATTTTTGAGGCAGAAATCACTTCACAAACCACTAATATTTTAGCTTCTAAAGGGTTATTAGACTCAGACTTTACGCCTCTAAAAAAACGGTTACTTCTTAATTCTGAAGACTTTAAAGAGCACTTAACAGAAAGTATTATTGACAATATAGAAGGCATTACTTTGGGTCCAATTTTAGAAAATGGCAATCGGTCTTTGTTATTAGTTTCAGATGATAATTTTCAGATGTATGGCAAACAATTAAATCAATTTATTTTATTAGAAATAGTTAAAGAATAATTACTATTTTTAACCTTTCAATTATAATAATAAATGATGTTTCAAGGTTTTAAAGAAACTGTTTTAAAACGTAAATTAAATCAGTTAATAGCTCAGATTGACAAAAGTCGCACTCCATCTTCAAAAATAATTAATTCGATAGCAGTTATTGCATCTGCAGATATTTCTTCTGAAGTAGATTTACAAAAAGAAATAGAAAAGATATTAAAGGTTAAAAATATAAAGATTTATAGTCTAAGAAAATTTAATAAAACGGATGAATTTTCTCACCAGCATTTTACAGAAAAGGATATAAATTGGAGTGGGAATTTTACACAAGAAAATTTTAAATGCTTTTTAGAAGAACCGTTTGATTTATTAATTGGGTTTTTTAATACCAATAATGTTTATTTAGAGCGTGCCGTTTTAGAATCTCAAGCACAATTTAAAGCAGGTTTTGCAGGTGTGAATTCTAAACTATATGAAATAGAGATTTCAGAAAAAATAGAAAATGTAACTATATTTACTTCAGAATTAAAAAAATACCTTCAAATAATTAAAAAGCTATAAAATTAAACTTAGTATATAAAGTTGTTTATTCTTACTATCTGAGCATAAAACCGATTAAAAATCAAAGTTAATAGTGTAGTTTTGTATCTCTAAATATATATAATGCAGAAATTTGTAGGAACCGGTGTTGCCCTAATTACCCCTTTTAAAGAAGATTTAAGTGTAGATTTTGATGCGCTAGTAAAGTTGGTAAATTTCAATATAAATAATGGTGTAAACTATTTAGTAATAAATGGTACTACTGCAGAAAGTGCAACAATATCTAAAGAAGAGAAGCTTCAGATAATAGACATTATTGTAAAAACAAATGCAGGTAGCGTTCCTTTAGTTTTAGGAATTGGAGGTAATAATACCTTAGAAGTTGTAAAAGAAATACAGGCATTAGATTTAAGTAATATTGATGGTATTTTGTCTGTTGCACCGTATTATAGCAAGCCAACACAAGAAGGTTTTTATCAGCATTTTAAAGCTTTAGCAGCAGCTACAGAGAAACCAATTATTTTGTATAATGTTCCTGGTAGAACTGCAAAAAACATGGATGCTGTTACAACAATTCGTTTGGCAAATGATTTTAAAAATATTGTGGGCGTAAAGGAAGCTGGTAATAATATGCAACAATATTTAGAGTTGTTAAAAAATAAACCTGCAGATTTTTTAGTTATATCTGGAGATGATGATTTGGCTTTAGGTATAACGTTGGCAGGAGGTGCTGGAGTTATTTCTGTAATTGGGCAAGCATATCCAAAAGAATTTTCTGCACTAATAAATTTTGGTTTAGAAGGAAAAAATAAAGAAGGGTATGCCATTCATTTTAAAATGATGGCCATTATAGATGCCATTTTTGAAGAGAACAATCCGGCAGGAATAAAAACAGTTTTACAAGAGTTAGGTATTGGAAATAATGAAGTGCGTTTGCCTTTGGTAAAGGCAAGTAAAGCACTTACTTTTAAAATCACTAAATTTGTAACAGAGTTTTAGATTTTCTATAAACTAAATAACTACTTAAAAATAAACAAATATGTTGTCAGCCGTAATAGAAGCAGCACTTAATAAACAAATTAAGGTAGAAGCACAATCATCGCAAGTATACTTGTCAATGGCTTCTTGGGCAGAGGTTTTAGGGTTTGAAGGTGTTGCAAAATTTATGTATGCACATTCAGATGAAGAAAGAATGCATATGTTAAAAATGGTGAAGTTTGTAAATGAGCGTGGCGGACACGCAAAGGTTTCTCAATTAGAAGCTCCGCCCGTGCAATTTGGCTCTTTTAAAGAAATGTTTCAAGAATTATTTAATCATGAAGTAAAAGTTTCTGCGCATATAAATGATTTAATAGATATTTGTTTACAAGAAAAAGACCATGCAACGCATAATTTTTTGCAATGGTATGTTTCAGAACAAATTGAAGAAGAGGCACTTGCTAGAAATATTTTAGATAAAATTAATTTAATAGGAGATGATAAAGGTGGTTTTTACCTTTTTGATAATGATATAAAATCTCTGGTAACAGTGGCTCCAGCCAAACTTTAAGATTAACAAATTTTTAGGAAATATATTGGCTTTTTGTTCCTTTTTTTATAGATTATTGTATTGCACAATTAAGAGTGTTAAAAACGTTTTATTAATCCATAATTAATCACTAATTTTGCCCGATGCAAAAAATTAAAAATTTAGCGTGTTTAGTGCTATTTACTTTACTACTTACTTCTTGTGGTGAGTACCAAAAAGTATTAAATAAAGGTACCTCGGAAGAGCAGTACAAAATGGCTGTAAAAATGTATGAAAGTCAGGAATACGGTAAAGCGTTGCGCCTATTCGAGAAAATTACACCAACCTACAGAGGGAAACCTCAGATGGAGCGTATTCAATTTATGATTGCGCAATCTAATTTTAATGAAAAAAACTATAGTATTGCTGGATATTATTTTGATCGTTTTACCAAAAATTATCAAAAAAGTTCTAAACAAGAAGAAGCAGCTTTTTTATCAGCTTACAGCTATAAACTAGCATCTCCTCGTTTTAGCATAGACCCAACAGATACGAACAAAGCTTTAGAGGCTTTTCAAGCTTTTATTAATATGTATCCTGCTTCAGATAAAATTGATGAAGCGAATGCTTATTACTCAGAAATAAGATTAAAGTTAGAAAAGAAATACTTCGAGATAGCGAAAACGTATTATAGAACGGCAGATTACGATTTAAGAAATTACAAGGCGGCTATAAAAGCTTTTGATAATTTATTAGAAGATTTTTTAGGAACTAAATATAAAGAAGAAGCAATTTATTATAGTTTTAAGGCTGGTCATGATTTTGTTTTAAAAAGTTATGATAGAAGAAAACTAGAAAGAATTGAAGACGCAACGGAAGATTATGAGAGACTTCAAAAAAGTTTTCCAGAATCTAAGTATCTGAAAGATGCAGACAAAATGTTTGCAACATTACAAAAAGAAAAAACAAGAGTTGATGCTTTAGCAGTAAAGCAGGCAGCAGTAGTAGCAAATTTACAAAAGAAATAATTATTTAAGATGGATTATAAAGATACCAAAGCACCGTTAAGTACTATTACTTACAATAAGAATGAAATTGAAGCGCAAACAGAGAATATCTATGAAGCTATTTCTATTATTGCAAAGAGAGCTAATCAAATTAATTCTGATTTAAAAATAGAATTAGTAGATAAGTTAGATGAATTTGCAACTTATAATGATTCTTTAGAAGAAGTATTTGAGAATAAAGAACAAATTGAAGTTTCTAAATTCTACGAAAGGTTACCTAAACCAACTGCAATGGCTGTTGAAGAGTGGTTAAACGGTAAAGTATATTTCAGAACTCCAGAAACAGAGTAATGTCTGTCTTAAAAGAAAATAAAATTCTTTTAGGAATAACTGCTGGAATTGCAGCATATAAAACGGCTAGTTTAGTTCGTTTATTCATAAAATTAGGCGCAGAAGTTAAGGTTATCATGACACCTGCGTCTAAAGATTTTATAACACCTCTTACACTCTCTACACTTTCTAAAAACCCTGTTCATTCTACTTTTTATTCTAAAGAAGATGAAAATGAACTTTGGAACAATCATGTAGATTTAGGACTTTGGGCAGATTATATGTTAATTGCGCCTGCTACCGCAAATACCTTATCTAAAATGGCAAACGGTACTTGTGATAATTTGTTATTAGCAACTTATTTGTCAGCAAAATGTCCGGTTTATTTTGCACCTGCAATGGATTTGGATATGTACAAGCATCCATCTTCTATAGAAAGTTTAAAAAAATTACAACATTTTAATAATATTTTAATTCCGGCTACTTCTGGCGAACTTGCAAGTGGTTTAGTAGGAGAAGGAAGAATGGCAGAACCTGAGGATATTGTTTCTTTTATAGAGAAAGATATATGCTCTAAATTGCCACTAAAAGGTAAAAAAGTACTGGTTACTGCGGGCCCAACTTATGAAGCAATAGACCCTGTTCGTTTTATAGGAAATCATTCTTCAGGAAAAATGGGATTTGCGATTGCAAATGCCGCGGCAAATTTAGGGGCAGAAGTCTTTTTAATAGCGGGTCCAAGCAATCAACAACTAAAACATTCTTTAGTGCACAGAGTAGACGTAGTATCTGCTGAAGAAATGTACAACGCTGCACATACTTATTTTAAAGATGTAGATATTGCAATACTTTCTGCAGCTGTAGCAGATTACAGGCCAAAAAATATAGCTACCCAGAAAATAAAAAAGACAACTGCTTCGTTAGAGATAGTATTAGCGCCAACAAAAGATATTTTAGCATCTTTAGGAGCTATAAAAAAACAACAGTTTTTGGTAGGTTTTGCTTTAGAGACTAATAACGAATTAGAAAATGCAAAAGGCAAGCTTAAAAGAAAGAATTTAGATGCTATTATTTTAAATTCTCTCCAAGATAAAGGTGCTGGTTTTGCAACAGACACAAATAAAATTACTATTATTGACAAAGAATTCAATGAAAAATCTTTTGAATTAAAGTCTAAAGTAGCAGTTGCAAAAGACATTATGAATGAGATTGTAAGTAGAACAAAGAAACAAGACTAACAGAATTAAGATGCATAAACTAACATCACTTTTTATACTATTATTTTCGATTTTTAGCTTAAACGCTCAAGAGTTAAACTGTTTAGTTACTGTTAATTCAGATCAAATAGGGGGTTCTAATAAACAGGTATTTAATACGCTGCAGCAAGCTTTAAATGAATATATAAATCAAACAAAGTGGACAAACAGAGTTGTAAAGCCAGAAGAACGTGTTAATTGTGCAATGACCATTATTATTACTTCTAGAAATAATAATAATTTTACGGCAACGCTTCAAGTACAATCTACAAGACCCGTTTACGGTTCTAGCTATGCAGCACCTATCTTAAATATTAAGGATAATGAATTTAATTTTAAATATAATGAGTTTGATCCTTTAATTTATAATAAAAATTCTTTTGATAGCAATTTGGTCTCTACCATTGTGTTTTATTCAAATATTATTTTAGGGGTAGACGCAGACACCTTCTCTAAATACGGTGGAGGAACGGAATTAAAGGAAGCACAAAATGTAATGTTACAAGCACAACAAAGCGGACTTTCTTCATGGCAAAATGTGGTTGGTAAACAAAATAGATATGTATTAATAGACAATTTGTTATCACCAAAATTAAAGGTGTATCGAGATTTGCTTTATAATTATCACAGAAATGGTTTTGATAATATTGTAAAGTCAAAAGTTATTGGGCAACAAGCCGTTGAAGATAGTTTATTAACGTTAGAGCGTATTTATAATAAAACAGTTGGTAATTATCTAATAAGACTATTTTTTGATGCAAAGGCAGATGAAATTGTAAGTATGTATTCTGAAGATGCAAAAACTAGAAATAAACAACGTTTGATACAAACGCTAAGAAAAATTTCTCCAAACAATAATTCTAAGTGGAGAAAGTTAGATTAAATTCAACAAATTTTCACTAATTTTAACTTCTAAAAATTAGTCAGTTTGCTTACACAATTATCCATAAATAACTACGCTTTAATCAATCACTTAAGTATTGATTTTTCCTCGGGTTTATCCATAATCACTGGAGAAACAGGTGCAGGAAAATCTATTTTGTTAGGTGCTTTAGGTTTAGTTTTAGGGAACAGAGCAGACTTGTCTTCTTTAAAAGATACATCTACTAAATGTATTGTAGAGGCAAAAGTTGCAATTTCTAATTACAATTTACAAGATTTTTTTACTTCTGTAGATTTAGATTACGAAGCAGAAACTATCATTAGAAGAGAAATTCTACCCTCAGGGAAGTCAAGAGCCTTTGTAAATGACACACCAGTTACGTTATCGGTTTTAAATGAATTAAGATCAAAGTTGATTGATGTGCATTCGCAACATCAGACGATGCAATTGTCTGATGCAAAATTTCAGTTTGCTATTCTAGATGCATTGGCTAAAAATACACCAAGAATTGAATCTTACAAAAGAGGTTTTACACAATTAAGTACTTTAAAAAGAGAACTAGTAGCTTTAGAAACTTCCCAAAAAGAGGCAAATAAGCAATACGATTATAATTTACACTTGTTTACAGAGATAGAAGAAGCAAACCTTAAAGTTGATGAGCAAGCAACGTTAGAAGAAAGTCTAGAGAGGTTAAATAATATAGAAGATATAAAATTGAATTTATCTGAAAGCTTAGAACTTTCTGTAAATGAAGAAATCGGACTTCAAAATTCATTAAACACCTTAGAATTTAAAGTTTCTAAAATTGCTTCTTTTTCTAAGGAATACCAGGTATTGGCAGATAGAATTACTTCCATAAAAATAGAGATGGATGATATTGTTTCAGAGTTAGAGAGTGCAAACGAAAATGTAGATTTTAACCCAAATGAAGCAGAAGAAATTAATGACAGATTACAACTGTTATACAATCTTCAAAAGAAACACACGGTAAATTCAAACGAAGAGTTGTTTGTAATTTTTGAAGAGTTGTCTGATAAAGTAAGAGAAGTAGAATCTGCAGAGGGGGCATTAAATAAGAAAAGAGCAGCAATTGACGCCATTTCTGAAAAATTAGACTCCGTTGCAGAAAAAATATCAAAAGCTAGAATAATTGCAATACCTAAATTAACCAAAGAATTAGAATTTTTGTTAACCGATTTAGGAATGGAAAATGCTCGTTTTTCTATAAAAGCAACGCTTACCAACTCCTATTTTAATAATGGAAAAGACGAATTAGAATTCCTGTTCTCTGCAAATAAAGGAGGTAATTTTGGTGAGTTGAAGAAAGTGGCCTCTGGCGGAGAGCTGTCTAGAATAATGCTATCTGTGAAGAAAGTATTATCAGAAAACACACAATTACCAACCATTATTTTTGACGAAATTGATACTGGGGTTTCTGGTGAAGTTTCTAATAAAATTGCTGCTATTATGCAGCAAATGAGCAACAATATGCAAGTAATTGCAATTACACATTTACCTCAAATTGCAGCAAAAGGTAGCAACCATTACAAAGTATATAAAGAAGAAATAAACGGAGTTACCACTACAAATTTAAAGGAATTATCTTCAGAAGAGCGCATCATAGAAATTGCAGAAATGTTAAGTGGTAAAGATATTTCGGACTCTGCACGTACTCATGCAAAGGAATTATTAAATTAACTTTTTTGAAGATCAAAAGGAGAATGTAATAGCGCATAAATCAAATTTATTAGATGTGCTTAAATTGTCATTTTCTAATTTTTTTATAAGGGGCAGGTAATTAGAAATCAAAGGAATAAATAGTTTAGGAATAAAGGTAAAAACGAATAACTACCAATCAAAAATCAACACGTTGTACAACTTACTAAAAGGAAAAAAAGGAATTATATTTGGTGCCTTAAATGAGCATTCTATTGCTTGGAAAATAGCTGAGCGCGCGCATGAGCAAGGAGCAGAATTTGTATTAACAAATGCACCAGCGTCTATTAGAATGGGTAACTTAGATGTATTAGCATCAAAAACAGGTGCTCAAATTATTCCTGCAGATGCCACTTCAATTAAAGATTTAGAAAACCTTGTAGAAAAAGCAATGGAGATTTTAGGTGGTAAAATCGATTTTGTCTTGCACTCAATAGGTATGTCTGTAAATGTTAGAAAAGGTAAATCATATACAGATCCAAATTATGATTTTACAACAAAAGGCTGGGATGTTTCTGCAGTTTCTTTTCATAAAACCATGAACGTATTATACAAAAAAAAGGCTATGAATGAATGGGGAAGTATCGTAGCGCTTACCTATATGGCAGCTCAAAGAGTGTTTCCAGATTACAATGATATGGCAGATAATAAAGCCTATTTAGAATCTATTGCACGTAGTTTTGGGTACTTCTTTGGTAGAGATTATAAAGTGCGCGTAAACACTATTTCTCAGTCTCCAACACCAACAACGGCAGGTACGGGCGTTAAAGGTTTCGATGGTTTTATTGCGTACTCAGAAAAAATGAGTCCTTTAGGAAATGCAACCGCTTTAGAATGTGCAGATTATACAATTTCTATGTTTTCAGATTTAACAAAGAAAGTTACATTACAAAACTTATTTCATGATGGAGGCTTCTCAAATATGGGTGTAAGCGATGCCGTTATGGAAAAATTCGAGTAGTTTTAGGTGAAGCTATTTCCTGCTTTTCACTATATCTTTTTTATGAAAAATAAAAAAGGATGCCGTTTCAATCAGGGCTAAACTTGTTGGCAAGGTTTTAGCATAACTACTTTTTATAAAATTATAAAACACGCATCTCTGTAGGTTTGCATTTTTTGTTTTTCTACATTTACAATATCGTATAAAAACCATGAAGCTCTGAAACTCAATTTTTCTATCATAATACCAGTTTACAATCGTCCTAAAGAAATAGACGAATTGCTAGAAAGTCTTACAAAACAAGAATTTTCTGATGATTTTGAGGTTTTAATTATTGAGGACGGTTCTTCAGAAAAAAGTGATTTTTGTATAGAGAAATATAAAAGCCAACTTGACCTAAAATATTTTTTCAAAGAAAATACAGGGGCAGGTGCCAGTCGTAATTTCGGAATGCAAAAGGCTGCAGGAAATTATTTTATTATTTTAGACTCAGATGTTATTGTACCCAAACACTATTTGTTAGAGGTAAAAAATCGGTTAGAAAATAATTTTACAGCAGCTTTTGGCGGCCCAGATGCGGCACATAATAGTTTTACTACTTTGCAAAAAGCAATTAATTATTCGATGACATCGGTTTTAACAACTGGCGGAATTCGAGGTAAAAAGCAAGCTTTTGGTAAATTTCAGCCAAGAAGTTTTAATCTCGGACTTTCGAAAATTGCTTTTGAAAAGACACAAGGTTTTTCAGAAATGAAAAACGGCGAAGATATAGATTTAACCTTTCGTCTTTGGAAAGCTGGATTTGATACACAGCTTATAGAAAAAGCATTTGTATATCATAAACGTAGAAGTTCTATAACACAGTTCTTTAAACAAACCTATGGTTTTGGAACTGCAAGACCAATTTTAAATAGAAAATATCCAGAAACGGCAAAACTTACCTATTGGTTTCCTAGTTTATTTAGTATCGGATTTGACATTGGTATTATTTTAGCAATTTTTGGATACAGCCAACTTTTGTTTTGTTATGGTTTTTATGCTCTACTCATATTCATAGACTCTTTGTTAAAGAACAAGAGCATATCTGTTGCACTATTAAGTTTAATAGCTGCTTACACTCAGTTTTTAGGTTATGGATTAGGATTTTTAGAGGCTCTTTTTTTTACCAAGAAAAGAAAGTAGTTATTATTTTATTAAATTTTTTATACATTTTTAATCGCTTTTAAAATTTCTTGAATCGTTATTGTGTCTGATACTGTTTGTCTCGTTTTATCAAAAAACACTTTTGAATTTGCTGTTATTTTGGAGGCAGAAGTATGAATTTCTTTAAACTTTTCATTTTTAAAGAATAGCGCATTTGTTGTATTTATTCCACTTCCTGGAATAATAATTAAGGCGTCTTTTGCTAGTTTTTGCAATTCTTTTAGGAGTGCAATGCCGTCTATTGCTTTTTCTTGTTTACCAGAAGTTAAAACGCGGTCTACTTTTAAATCTATTAATTCTTCTATGGCCATATTCGGATGAATCAAGCAATCAAAAGCCCTGTGAAATGTAAAAGATAAGGGTTTAGAAGCCTCTATAAGCTCTTTTGTTCTTGCTTTGTCAATAGTGTTATCAGTATTTAAAACGCCAGAAACAATGCCTTTAAAGCCAAGTTTTACACAAGTTTTAATGTCTTTTTTCATTACTTCAAAGTCAGTATCAGAATAACAAAAATCACCACTCCTTGGTCTAATTAATACATGCACAGGAATGGTGATTTTCTTAGAAACTTTTTTTAATACCCCGTAAGAAGGTGTAATTCCGCCAACAGAAAGTTCAGAACAGAGTTCAATTCTGTCTGCACCTGCTTTTTGAGCATTTAAAGCAGATTGGTAAGAGTTTGCGCAAATTTCTAGTTTCATATTATGTATAAAGTAAACCTCACAGTTTGTTAAAACCTTTGAGGTTTTATTTGTTATTCAATAATTATTTCATCAATAAAAGTCCAAGCTTTATGACCCGCACCTTTTTTTCCTTCTTCAATAATTCCGTAATTAGGAATTATGATTTTTAACAATGTTGTTTTAATCTTGTCTTTTTTAGTATAAATTTTATCCATATTTAATTCAAAATTTACTAGCAAAGAATTGTCGTTTTTAATAGTATTCTTTGACGCAATAACGCTCCCGTCCTCTAGTGTCAATTCTAAATTAAACATTTCAGGTACATAAATCCATTGCCCAGTTTTATTGTAAAACCTTGTTGCAATTGAGTTGATTTCTGTTGGGTTATCAAATTCAATTGTAATTTCAATATCGTCACCAGAAAAACCCAGCCATTCTTTATCTCCGTAACGTTTGTTATTTCCAGAAACGCCATTAATTAATGCTTTTATTCCTCCAGCATTGTACCCTTTATTAGGTTTTACATTTATGGAAATTTTTTCACCAACCGCTTTGTGCAGTTTTACTTTTTGTTCAAAAATGCCCCCTAATTGACGTTTGTTTATATCAAAAACAGCAGCTTTAATAGTGGTAGAAGAATCTATTTTTATCAGATTTTTATATTCAGAATGTAGCAAATGGTTTGGGTTTTTTCCATCTAAAGAATAAATAATTTTATGATCTGTTGTTGTTTCTAGTTGAAGGTTTAAACGTCCGTCGATATTTAAGATTTCAGACTTTATTTCGTATAAATGATTGGCATAATTTACATTCATTACATCCAATCTTTTATTAAAATGTATTAATCTATTTATAAAATCTTTGTAATTTTTGTTGTCTTTTGCACTCCAAACTACTTCTGCTAGTGCTATAGCCCTTGGAAAAGCCATATACTCAACTTTTTTTGCAGTTTTTATATACTCTGTCCAAACATTTCCTTGAGCACCTAAAACATACTTAGCTTCCTCTTTGGTTAATTCTTCAGGAATTGGATTAAATTGATATACTTTTTCTAAAGGAAGAAATCCGCTAATTGCCAAAGGTTCATTTTCATTATCAGATTGATAATGATCAAAATAGCAATGAGAACCAGGAGTTAGAATAACATTGTGTTTTTCTTTTGCCGCTGCTACCGCGCCACTTGTGCCTCGCCAAGACATTACTGTTGCATTTGGTGCTAAACCACCTTCTAAAATTTCATCCCATCCAATAATTTGTTTTCCTTTAGAGTTGATGTATTTTTCCATTCTTGTGATAAAGTAACTTTGCAGACCATGTTCATCTTTTAAACCTGCTGTTTTAATTACATTCTGACAATGAGCGCATTCTTTCCATCTTTTTTTAGGGGCTTCATCTCCACCAATATGAATATATTTTCCAGGGAATAATTCTACGACTTCATCAATAACATCTTCTAAGAATTTAAAAGTACTTTCTTTTGAGCAGTAAATATCTTCGAAAATACCCCATTTGGTAACAACTTCAATTTGTTTTCCTGTGCAACCTAACTCTGGGTACGCAGCAATTGCAGCCTGAGAATGCCCTGGCATCTCTATTTCTGGAATGATGGTTATTTGTCTTTCTGATGCATATTTTACAATATCTTTTATCTCTTTTTGAGTATAAAATCCGCCATATTTTTTACCATCAAATTTATGATGTTCGTCGTTATTATGGCCAATTAAAGTTTCGTTTCTATACGCTGCAATTTCTTGTAGTTTCGGGTATTTTTTAATCTCAATACGCCAACCTTGATCTTCTGTTAAATGCCAATGAAAAGTATTCATTTTTACCATTGCCATTAGGTTTATATATTTCTTAATAAAGTCTACAGAGAAAAAATGACGACCCACATCTAAATGCATTCCTCTGTAAGGAAAACGAGGTGCATCCTTTATTTCTAAACATTGAATTGCTATTGATTTTGAATTTGATTGGGCAGGTAATAATTGTATTAAAGATTGAACTCCATAAAAAGCACCTTTTGATGTTTTCGACGAAATTAAAATATTATTTTTTTTAATTTTTAGTGTGTAACCTTCTTTATTCTCAATGCTTTCATCAATATTAAAAGCTATTTTTTTAGTATTTTTATTATTAGAAAATTCTAATTGATATGTTTCTTTTAAATACGATTTAAAGTAGTTTGCAACTTCACTTAATTGTAAGTCGGTAATTAGATTTATATTTTCATTTAAAAGAAAAAAATCTTTTTCAATTTTTTGAAAAACAGGTTTTGGAATAATAGCAGGTTTGGTTGGTTCTTCTATTTGGTTATTACAGCCAAAGAAAAAAACAATAAAAAGAGGTAGTAAATAATGATTAAATTTCATTTTCTGTTATATTTGAAACGAATTTAACAATCTATTTTGATGAAACTTCATTTTTATTCTTTTATTCTTATAATATTCCTATTAATATCTTGTGATTCAAATTTCACTATTTCTAAAGCAAAAAAAGAGAAATCACTAATTTCTTATGTAAATGCGTTTATAGGAACTGGCGGTCATGGCCATACATATCCTGGTGCAACAATGCCTTTTGGTATGATGCAACTCTCACCAGATACTCGTTTAGACGGTTGGGATGGTTGTTCTGGGTATCATTATTCAGACGATGAGATTTACGGGTTTTCGCATACACATTTAAGCGGAACGGGTGTTTCTGATTATGGCGATATTTTATTAATGCCTACCAATAAGCAAGTTTTTAATAATGGAGCTGACGGAAAAGAGGGGTATAAGAGTAAATTCTCTCATGAAAAGGAAGTCGCGGAACCCGGTTTTTACAAAGTGCATTTAGAGGATACAAATATTGATGTTGAATTGACAGTTTCTAAAAGAAGTGGCCTTCATAAATACAGTTTTCCATCGAAAGAAAATCAGTTTGTAATTTTAGACTTATTGCACCGTGATAAAGTTCTAGATGCAAAAATAACGAAAGTTTCAGATACAGAAATTGTAGGATATCGTTTTTCTGAAGCGTGGGCAAGTGACCAGCGTTTGTATTTTGTCATTAAAACATCGCATTCTTTTACAGATGTTTTACAATCGCCACCAAAAAAAGGAGCGGCAGGGGCACAAAAAATAGCATTGCGTTTTATAAATCCGAAGAACCAACCTGTACTTATTAAAATAGGAATTTCTGCAGTAGATATTGCAGGCGCAAAGAAAAATTTAGAAGCTGAAATAGGAAACAAAACATTTGAACACGTAAAAAAAATAGCACAAGACTTTTGGGAACAACAATTAGAAAAAATTGTTGTTGAAGACAAAAATGTAGATAATAAGACTAATTTTTATACCTCCATGTATCACGTTTCAATTGCACCAAATTTATATCAAGATGTAGACGGACGGTATCGAGGAATGGACTTAAAGATTCATGAGACCAAAGATTTTGATTATTATACAGTTTTCTCTTTGTGGGATACGTATAGAGCTGCACACCCGCTATACACTATTATTGAACAAGAAAAAACCAACGATTTTATCAATACTTTTCTAGCAAAATATGAGGAAGGCGGAATTATGCCGATTTGGGATTTATCAGCAAATTATACGGGTTGTATGATTGGGTATCATGCCGTACCTGTAATTGCAGATGCTTATTTAAAAGGTATTAGAAACTATGATGTGGACAAGGCTTTTGAAGCAATGAAACATTCGGCAACAAGAGATAAGTTAGGTTTAGACTCTTACAAAAAATTTGGATTTATTCCGGTTGAAAAGGAATCTGAATCTGTTTCTAAGACTTTAGAATATGCCTATGACGATTGGACCATTGCACAAATGGCTAAAGATTTAGGAAAAGAAAACGATTATAAAATCTATGCAGAAAGAGCACAATCGTATAAAAATATTTTTGATCCGAGTACTCAATTTATGCGAGGAAGATTTAGAAATACTTGGTTTTCACCTTTTGACCCTTATGAAGTGAATTTTAATTATACAGAAGCAAATTCTTGGCAATATAGTTTTTATGTTCCTCAAGATATTTCTGGGTTTATAAACTTGCTAGGTGGTAAGGAATCATTAGAAAATCAATTAGATAATTTATTTTCTGCGCAAGATAAAACGTCTGGGAGTCATCAAGTAGATATTACTGGTTTAATAGGGCAATACGCGCATGGAAATGAACCTAGCCATCACATGGCATATTTGTATAATTTTGTAAATAAACCATATAAGACGCAAGAGAAAATGCGTAAAATTTTAACAGAATTGTATACAAATACTCCAGACGGAATTTCTGGGAACGAAGATTGCGGGCAAATGAGTGCTTGGTATATTTTTAGTTCGTTGGGTTTTTATCCTGTTACTCCAGGAAGTAATCAGTATATCATAGGAAGTCCGTTATTTGAGAAAGCAACCATCAATTTAGAAAGTACAAAATCGTTTACAGTTAAAGCGAATAATCAATCCAAAGAAAACAAATATATTAAATCGGCAAAACTGAATGGAGAAAAGTATGAGTATTCCTATATCAATCATCAAGATATTATGAATGGCGGCAATTTAGTTTTCGAAATGACACATACTCCCTCTAACTGGGGAACAAAAGACGTATTTATTCCATCAACAAAAATTGACGAACACTTAATTGTAGCTGCCCCATTTATATCAAAAGGAGAAATTGCATTTAAAGGAAGTACAGAGGTGAGTTTAGGGAACGCGGATGAAAATGCTAGTATTTATTACTCTTTGAGCGATAATTTTCAAAAATATGAGCAGCCTTTTACTATTGTAGAAAAAGGCACCTTAAAAGTATATGCTGAAAAGGAAGGTTTAAAAAGCACAATTATTACAACGGATTTTTATAAAATAGATTCAAATTTAAAAATTGATTTGAAGACTGCATATGCAAATCAATACAACGCAGGCGGAGACAATGCGTTAATTGATGGCGTGGTAGGAACAGAAGATTTTAGAACAGGTACTTGGCAAGGTTATTTTGATGTAGATTTGGATGCCATTATAGACTTAGGAAAAGAGACCCTAATTTATAATGTGAAGGTTTCATTTCTAAAAAACCAAAAAAGCTGGATTTTTTTACCAAAAGAAGTTGAAATTTATACATCTAAAGATGGAGTTAAGTTTGAACTTCAGTCAAATTGGTATTTTAAAACAGAAGAAAGTATGAATAAAATTAAAATTGAAACTGTTCATATATCAAAATTAGGTCAAGCAAGGTTTATAAAAGTAATTGCAAAGAAATTAGGTAAACTTCCAGAATGGCATTTAGGTTCTAAATATGATGGTAAAAGTTGGTTGTTTGTAGATGAAATTCAAATAAATTAAATAACACTTGTCTTTGTATAGAAATATTTTTGCTTGCCGTTGCAAATTTTTATTTACTAGAGATTGTTTATCTTCGGTTGTTAGGTAACTTTTTATAAATATTAAAATAGATGATAAAATGAAAAGAAGAAATTTTATAAAAAAAGCAGCTACAACAAGTGTTGGTTTGGTAGCTGTTTCAGCAATAATAAGTTGTAATTCAGAAATAAAAGTATCAGATAAAAAAGGGGTTACACCTTTTTTAAATCCAATTAGACCTTTAGTAATTGCAACATGGAATACGCCTTTAGCTGTTGAAACTGCTGCAAAAATTTTGCAGAACGGCGGTTCTGCTTTAGACGCTGTAGAGCAAGGGTGTAGAATCGAGGAAGCTAATGAAGAAGGGCAATCTGTAGGTAAAGGAGGATTACCAGATAGAGATGGGGATGTGACTTTAGATGCCTGTATAATGAATGATAAAGGCGATTATGGAGCTGTTTTAGGTGTTAAAAATATTATGCATGTAATTTCGGTAGCTAGAAAAGTAATGGAAGATACGCCGCATGTAATGTTGGTTGCAGAAGGAGCAGAACAATTTGCGGTTTCTAAAGGGTTTAAAAGAGAAAATTTACTAACAGAAGCTGCTAAAAAAGCTTGGGAAGAATGGAAAGTAAAATCAGAATACAAGCCTATTATTAATATAGAAAATCATGATACCATTGGTATGTTGGCAATTGATAAAAAGGGCCATATTTCTGGCGCATGCACTACAAGCGGATTAGCCTATAAATTAGCAGGTAGAATAGGAGATTCTCCTATTATTGGTGGTGGTTTATTTGTAGATAATGAAGTTGGTGGTGCATCTGCTACCGGCTTAGGAGAAGAGGTTTTAAAAACAGTAGGAAGTTTTTTAATTGTAGAGTTGATGAGACAAGGTAAAAGCCCACAAGAAGCATGTGAAATAGCGATTGGTAGAATTGTAAATAAACCAGGCAAAGACTTTAAAAACTTCCAAGTAGGCTATATTGCATTAAATAAACAAGGAGAGACGGGTGCATATTCAATTCATGAGTGGTTTAGTTATAACCTATTTAAAGAAGGGGAAAACAAGAATGTTAAATCGGATTATTTTAATAAAGCATAAAAATTTTGATGGTTTTTAATCACGTTCTTCAATAATTAAATTATATACTTTCTAAGTATTGGTTTGCTATAAATTATTTGTCTAAAATATTATTACTAATTAATTTGGTTCTTTATTTTTTTTAATGATTATTTAGGCCTAATTTTATTGCGGAAAAAACTATACATCTGGTTTTTAATTATATATAAGTATATGATTATTATAGTTTTATAAATAAATTTTACCAAACAAAATTATACAATGAAAAAATACGCACATACAGTACTAGTATTATTGGTAGTTTTTATGACAACTTTAAAACTGTATGCACAGGAAGTGCCGCCAGTTAGTATTTTTAATACGGAAGATTATGGAGGTGGTAATCAAAATTGGTCTATTTCTCAAGCAAGTAACAAGTATATTTATGTAGCAAATAACAAAGGCTTGTTAGAGTATAATGGTGCTAATTGGTCTTTATATCCAACTCCAAACGGAACTATAATGAGGTCTGTAAGTTGTATTGAGAATCAAATTTTTACAGGATTTTTTAGAGATTTTGGTTTTTGGGAAAAAAATAAATTCGGATTTTTAGAATTTACTTCTATTGTTGAGCAGAAAGAAATTGAAATGTTCGAGGATGAACAGGTTTGGGAGATTATAGAATTAGATGGTTGGGTTTTATTTAAGTCGCTACAAAGAATTTATCTATACAATTTAAAAAATAAATCTATAAAAATCTTAGAAGGTACAGGGGTCTTAACTAAAATTACAAAAGTAAACGATGTTGTTTATTTCCAGGATCTTGGTAAAGGATTGTTTAAAATAGAAAATGGCGAATCTTTGTTAGTTTCTAATGATATTGTTTTGAAAAAGCAAAAATTAACAGCCGTTTTTTTTAAAAATGATAAAATATTTGTTTTGACACAAAAAAAAGGTTTTTATTTTTTAGAGGATAACAAATTAATAAAGTGGCAAGTACCTGCAAATGAATATTTAAATAACAAAACAATTTATAGTTTAGAAACTCTTAGTGATGGGACAATGGCATTAGGTACTATCTCAAACGGAGTGGTTTATGTAAATGATTTGGGTGAAGTAAGTGCACAGATAAATCAAAATTTAGGATTGAGTAACAATACAATTCTTGCTATTTTTGAAGATATAGATAAGAATATATGGCTTGGTTTAGATAATGGAATTAACCTTGTAAATTACACATCTCCTCTTAAAATATTTGTAAATCAGAAAGATTTTTTAGGAACTATATATACATCTATTCTCTATAAAGGCGCACTTTACCTTGGCACCAACCAGGGGTTGTTTTATAAGAAACAGAATTCTTTACAACCTTTTAAATTTATTAAAAATACACAAGGACAAGTATGGAGTTTGAAAATAATTGACAACACTTTATTTTGTGGACATGATTCTGGGACTTTTATAATAAATAATAAAAAAGCAGATTTAATTTTTAATATTCAAGGAACTTGGGATTTTGTTCTTTTGGAGAATAATTTAATCATTCAAGGAAACTATGACGGATTGTATGTTTTACAAAAAGAAAAAAACACATGGCGTTTACGAAATAAGATTAAAGGTTTTAAGAATTCAGCTAAGTTTTTTATCGTTTTAGAAAATAGAGAAATTTTTGTAAGTCATGAGTATAGAGGGGTTTATAAGTTAATAATTAATGATTCTTTTACAAATGTTTTAAAGACTGAAAAAGATACTTCGGTCAAAAAAGGAATGCATTCGAGTATCTTAAAGCACAATAATGATATTTTTTACGCTTCAAAAAAAGGGGTGTTTAAATATGATTTTGATAAGAACACTTTTAAATTAGATAGCATTTATACTGCTTTAATCCCGGAAGAGGTTTATGTTTCTGGAAAGCTAATTTCAGATGATTATTCTAATAAGTTATGGTCTTTTACTAGTGATGGGTTGCGGTTTCTAAATCCGGGTAAGCTAAGCGATAAAGCTACTTTAGAAATTATTCCTATTAAAAAGTCTTTATTTAAAGGGCCTTCTGGTTTCGAAAATATTATTCATTTAGAAAATGAGAAATACCTGATAGGAACTATAAATGGGTATTTAATAGTTGATTTAAATAAAATAGCAATTCCAGAAGACTTAGAAATTTCCATTACTGAAATTCTTAATCATGAATTAAATCAACCTTCGAAAAATATTCCGATAAATAAAAATGCAACTTTTAAAAGTGCTGAGAATAGCTTAGAATTTCATTATAGTGTTCCTAATTTTGATAACACATCTAATGTTATGTATCAATATAAGCTAGAGGGGTATCATAATAATTGGAGTAGCTTTAGCTTTTTTAATTCAGTATTACTAGAAAACCTTCCCTTTGGTAATTATAGTTTTAAGGTAAGAGCGTTTATGTATGGGAGTATAAGTAACAATGTTTCAGAGTTTACATTTAGTATTGATAAGCCCTGGTTTCTTTCAAATATTGCCGTTTTTGTTTACGTTTTATTGATGTTATTATTAATATTTACTTGGTATGTATTATCAAAAAGGCATTACAGCAGAAAACAAGAAAAGTTACTGCTTAGTGCTCAGAAAGAATTAGAATTAAAAGAATTAGAAAGTTCTCAGAAGATTATTAAATTAAATAATGAAAAATTAAGAAATGATATCGAAAGTAAAAACCGAGAATTAGCGACTTCTACAATGAGTATTATTAAGAAGAATGAGTTTTTGAATTCTATAAAAAACGAACTTATCGATGGTAAGGAAAAGAATGTTTCTAAGGTTGTTAAGATTATTGATAAAAATTTAAACAATACAGATGATTGGAAAATGTTTCAAGAAGCATTTAACAATGCAGACAAAAAGTTTTTAGATAAAGTAAAAGAAAAGCATCCAGATTTAACACCAAATGATCTTAGGCTTTGTGCATATTTGAGACTTAACTTATCTTCAAAAGAAATTGCGCCGCTTTTAAATATTTCTCCAAGAAGTGTAGAAGTGAAAAGATATCGGTTAAGAAAAAAAATGGATTTAGAGCACAATGCCAACTTAACAAATTATATATTAGAAATATAATACCACGTCATAAGTTGTGTGTAGCTATACATGTCCACAACATTTAAACTTACTTCTTTTGTACGCAGTTTTAATCCTTAATGATAACTAGGGTTTCGGTGGTTTTGTTAAAAAATTAATGTGTATGTTTTTTGTTGCGGTATTTTTTATGGAGATATGAGGTATTTCGTGTTAAATTTATAAAAAATAATTAACACTTGATACATGAGAAAACAAATCACATTATTATTCCTGTTATTAATAAGTTTTTGTGCAACAGCACAAAGCATTAATGTTAAAGGAATTGTTAAAGATGCTGTTTCTGGGGAAGTTCTTCCAGGAGTAAGTATTTTGGTAAAAGGAACCTATAAAGGTACAGAGACAGATTTTGATGGTATTTATACTTTATCAAATATTGATAAAGATGCTGTTTTAGTTTTTAGATACTTGGGGTATAAACAAAAAGAAGCAATTGCAATTAATGGTACTTTAAATATTTCTCTAGAGTTATCTGCTGAAGCTTTAGATGAAATTATTGTAGTTGGTTATGGTAGCCAAAAACGTAAAGATGTTACAGGTTCTGTATCTATTGTAGGAGCAGAAACTTTAGAAGCTTTAAAGCCTATAGATGCAACTACTGCATTACAAGGAACTACGGCGGGTGTTACTGTAAACTTATCATCTGGTGCGCCAGGTGCAAAAGCAAATATATTAATACGTGGTGTAAGTTCAAATACTGCAAATCAACCTTTAACTATTGTAGATGGTTATGAAGGAGATTTAAATAGTATCAACCCAAATGACATCGAAACGATTACAGTTTTAAAAGATGCACAAGCTGCCATTTACGGTATTAAGGGTGCAAATGGTGTAATCTTAGTTACCACAAAAATTGGTAAAAAGAATAAAGCACCAACTGTTAAGTATGATACTTATTCAGCAGTGCAGCAAACTACCCGTAAGTTAGATTATTTAAATGCTACTGAGTATGCGTTGGTTTTAAATGAAGCATATGGTGCTAGTGGTCAATCATTACCTTTTAGTAATATTTCTCAATTAGGTTTGGGTTCAGATTTTCAAGAAGAATTATTTAATGATGCTTTCTTAATGAACCATAATATTAGTGTTTCTGGTGGTGGAGAAAACTCTAGATACTTTATTAGTGCCTCTAGAACGCAGCAAGACGGTATTATAGCAAAAGAAACTTCAAATTTTATTAGAAATAATATTAAATTGAATTTAGGTGTAGATATATCTGATAAATTAAATTTTTCATTAATTGCCAATTATTTTACAACAGCTTCAGAGGGTTTTGCAGGTTCTGTATTATTCAATGGTTTAAATTATGCACCAACATTTGGTTTAGATGAAGATGATGAGAATAATTTCTTAGGTATAGAGCTTATCAATCCTTTAAATCAATTGAAAAACACTTATAACGAAAATAATGGAAGCGGTTTAGAAGGAAACTTTAAGCTAGTTTATAAGCCTATTGAAGGTTTGGCAATAACTTCTAGACTTGGTTATAAAATATTCAATGAAAAAGGTAGAACCTTTACTCCGGTTCAAAGTTACGGAATTAGTAAAGTTTACAATATTCCACAAAGTTCGGTATATCAGTTCAAGCAAACTTCTACAAGAGTAGTTTTTGAGACGTTCGCAAACTATAGTAAAACATTTGGAGAAGACCATAATACTACCTTTACATTAGGTACAAGTGTACAAAACGATTTGTTTGATGGTATTTATGCATCTGGAATTAACGTACCAAATAATTCTTATTCTTTTGCTCAATTAAGTTTAACAGATCCTCAAAATGAACAAAGAAGTTTAAATTCTGGTTTTGCAGATAAAAGATTAACCTCTTTCTTTGGTAGAATTCAATATGATTATAAAGGAAAATATTTATTATCTGGTTTGTTAAGAAGAGATGGTTCTTCGGCATTTATAAAAGAATTAAGGTTTGATCAATTTTGGGCATTAACTACAGGTTGGAAGATTTCAGAAGAAGACTTTTTAGAGGATAATGAAACCATTAGCTTTTTAAAATTAAGAGCAAGTTATGGTACTTTAGGAAATGAAGTTGGCAATAACTTGTACAGATCTTTGTTAAACGGAGAAGGTACTTATGTATTTAATGGTGTTTTAGTAGATGGAGCTGCACAAGGTGGCTTGCCAAACCCTTTAGCTCGTTGGGAAACAGCAGAAAAATTAGATATTGGTTTAGATCTTAATTTATTTGATGATAAAGTATCTATTGTAGCCGATTATTTTCAAGAAAGTAGAAAAGATTTATTAATTCAGAACTTTCCAGTATCTGGTATTCTTGGAACAAACGCTCCTGGTGGTGGAAACCCAACTGTAAACGCAGGTACTTCTTTAAATACAGGTGCAGAATTAGCAATTAGTTATGCTGCAGTAAAAACAGAAGACGCATCTTTAAATTTTGCATACAATGTAACGTATGTTAAAAATGAGGTTACAGCTGTAACTGGTGGTGCCTTTATTGAAGGTGGTGGTTTTGCTATTGGTAATTTGCCTCCGTCTAGAATGGAAGTTGGGCAACCAATTGGTTATTTCTTTGGATTACAAACAGATGGTCTTTTTCAAAATCAATCTGAAGTAGATGCACACCCTTCTCAAGTAGGTTTAGGTGCAGTTACAACTTCTCCTGGAGATATTAGATATAAAGATATAAATGCAGATGGTGTTATAGATATTAATGACAGAACAAATATTGGTAAACCACAAGCAGATTTTTATATGGGCTTCAATTTTTCAGGAACTTATAAAAATTGGGACTTCAGTGCTTATTTGTATTCAGAATTAGGAAAAGAAATTGTTAGAAATTACGAACGTTTTTTACCAAATGTAAATAAACCAGCCTATTATTTAGGAAGATGGACAGGTGAAGGAACTAGTAATTCGATACCTAGGTTAACCAATGATGCAACTAATAATAAATTATTTTCAGACTTTTTTGTAGAAGATGGTTCTTTCTTAAGATTGCAAAATGTTCAATTAGGTTACAATATTAATGCAGACACACTAGAAAGAATAGGTGTTTCTAAATTAAGAGTGTATACAAGCGTAAATAACTTATTTACAATAACAGATTATTCTGGTTATGACCCAACCATAAACGGTGGTGCAATTGGTGCAGGTATAGATTATGGGACGTATCCTTCTGCAAGACAATTTATTTTAGGATTAAACGTAGAATTTTAAAAACAGCAACTAATGAAAAATATAAACAAAAAAATATCGATTAGTATTGTCATCATTGCAAGTTTATTTACAATAAACGGTTGTTCAGATGAATATTTAGAAAATACAAAGGTGTATGCAGAAGATTCTGAATCATTTTTTAATTCAGAAGCAGATTATTACAATGCATTAGTTGCAGCATATGACCCTTTACAATCTACATTTATAAATGTTTTAATGGGAGAAATAGCTTCTAATAATACATTATGTGGAGGTGAAAGTGCAACAGATGTTCAAGGATATCAGCAAGTAGATGATATGATTCATACTCCTATAAACTCAGAATTACAAAGTTTATGGAGTTGGATGTTTGGTGGTGTGAATAGAGCGGCTTACATAATAGAATTTCAAGATAAGACAGATTTTGCTGGTAAAGAGGTTATTATTGGTGAAGCACGTTTTTTAAGAGCATACTACAATTTTGAGTTGGTAAAATGGTTTGGAGCAATTCCTATTAAACCATCAGGGCGTTTTATTGTTGGAGATGAACAAACAATTCCAAGAGCAACTGTAGCTGAAGTTTATGCTTTAATAGAATCAGATTTACAGATTGCAATAGCAGACTTGGCATATACAGCTCCGCAAGTAGGCAGAGTTACTAAAGGTGGTGCAGAAGCATTATTAGGTAAAGTATACTTATATCAAGATAAATTTACAGAGGCAGCAAATACCTTAGAAAGTGTAATTACAAATGGTCCTTACTCTTTAGAAGTAGATTATAACAAAATCTTTGAAACGGCAGGAGAAAACGGAACAGGTGCTGTTTTTGAAGTGCAATATACAGATGTTGAAGGAGCTGGTTTTGGTTGTTTACAATGTAGTGAGGGCAATGTTGCAGTTGGTTTTCAAGGCGTAAGAGGTTATGATGGAGATTTATTTACTTCAGGTTTCAGTTTTAATGTACCAACGCAAGAAATGGTAGATGAATTTGAAGCAGGAGATAACCGTAAAGATGTGGCTATTTTAGATATAGAAGCTTGGGCAACTGCAACAGGAGCAAGTTACACTACAGGTTATGAACACACAGGTTTTTTTAACAGAAAATACATACCTAGAAAAAGAAGTGCAACCGCAGCAGGAGATCAAAATCTTACAAATCCTAATAACTACAGAGCAATTCGTTATGCAGATGTTTTATTAATGGCTGCAGAGGCTAATAATAGAAAAGCAACTGCTAATGATACAAAAGCAAAATTATATTTAAATACAGTTAGAGCAAGAGCATTTGGTAATAATAGTAATGATATTACAACGAACGGTTCTAATTTAACGGCGGCTATTTATAAAGAACGTAGGGTTGAGTTAGTTGGTGAAGGGCATCATTTTTTCGATCTAGTTAGAACTGGCAGAGGCGCACAAATTCCTGGTTTTACAGATAACAAGAATGAAGTTTTTCCAATTCCTTTAGAAGAAATACAATTCAGCCAAGGAAATTGGGCTCAGAATCAAGGATATAATTAAACATATTAATATTAGAAATATGAAACATATAAAAATAATTTACAAAGCTTTTATAGTGCTACTTTTTATTAGTGCTTGTACAGAAGAAGAGAATTTAGATTTTCTAGAAAATATTGCACTGCCAACAAATGTGGAAGCAATATTTAAGATAACTCAAGACAATACAGGTTTAGTTACTGTTATACCAACGGCTGAGGGTACAGTATCTTTTGATGTGCATTTTGGTGACACTACTGCAGAGCCTGCAGAATTAGAGCAAGGATCTAGTATAGATCATATTTATGCAGAAGGAACTTATGAAGTGAACGTAATAGCATATAATTCTGTAGGTAAAACTACAGAGGTTTTACTGCCATTGGTTGTTTCATTTCAAGCACCACAAAACTTAGTGGTTACTTTAGAAAACGATGTAGCAGTTTCTAAGCAGTTAAATATTACTGCTACAGCAGAGTTTGCAACTACATACGAATTTTATTCTGGTGAAGCTTCATTGACGCAGCCAGTTTTAATTGCTAATATTGGTGATGTTTTAAACTACCAATATGAAATGCCTGGTACTTATGATATGAAAGTAATTGCCAAAGGTGGAGCTGTTGCAACTACAGAATATACTGCTAGTTTTGAAGTAACAGAGATTTTAGCACCATTAGCAGGTGCACCTGAACCTCAAACAAGAGATGCCGCAGATGTAGTTTCTATTTTTAGTGATAAATATGTAGATGTGTCTTTAGACGAGTTACCTACAGGATGGTCTGCAGGAGGCTTAGAGGCAACTAGCGTAGGCAATGATAATATTTGGAAGCTTACTAATTTAGATTTCATAGGTATGGTAACCAATTATGGAAACGGGGTAGATGTGTCTTCTATGGAAAAAATGCATATAGATTACTGGGTGCCAGAAGGCGTTACTAACGAGTTATTAGTTAAAATTGTAAATACTTTAGATGGTGGAGAAGCAGTTGCTTCTTTAGGAACAACTGTTGGTGGTTCTTGGCAAAGTATAGAATTAGACATGACAGCTTTTGACGGAGGGAATCTTGCAAACAAAAGCAAAATAACTCAAATTTTAATAGATGCAGTTGATTTAGATGGAATTGGAGTAGCATACATAGATAACTTTTACTTTTACAAAGCAAGTTCAAATGCACCTGCATTTGATGACGGACTTTTAACAAATGGTGACTTTGAAAATGGTAGTAATTCTTGGTTAGTAGGTGTCGATGATAGTACCTCTGCGCCAGTTGAAACAGTTGGAGGGAATACGTATTATACAGTAGATGTAACTTCTGCAGGAAATGCATATGCGGTTAATCTAAGTCAAAAAGTGGAAATTATTGAAGGAAATACGTATACACTTACTTTTGACGCTGTGTCAAGTGTAGATAGAAACATATTTGCTGGTATAGGTCTTAGTAAAGATCCTTGGACGAATACTG
>Ga0308012_10000033_pt1 | contig 94985 bp, 65 predicted proteins | sample Neamet179_FD_203133 | JGI IMG/M metagenome (GOLD analysis project Ga0308012, IMG submission 203133) | Marine microbial communities from water near the shore, Antarctic Ocean - #179 | ecosystem: Environmental > Aquatic > Marine > Unclassified | place: Southern Ocean | collected 2014-07-25 | reverse complement strand
CTGCATTAGAGGGTCCTCCCCAACCTTCCCATTCGCCAGCAGTAAACTGTCCGTCGAATGATCCTGCTGTATAAGCTTCGAAATCATCTTCCGTTAATCTTGTTGGTGCAGGAATAACTGTCTCAGCTATTAAGAAATCATCATAATACGCTAATGAAGGATTAACAGCACCAGAAATAGTAGTCGCATAGAAGTCAATTGAATCTATACTACCTGCTATTACATATTCTTTAACCAATGTACCACCATAATAAAATTGTCCTACTCCATTCTCATAATCAAGAACAAATTTTTGTTCTACCCATGTGTCTGGAGTTGCGGTAAAAGTTGTTACAACACCATTTTCAGAAAATTCTCCTACTGTTGTGCTAAAATATAACGTTGCTTCGATATGCATAGCACCACCATCTATATAGTCACCCATTAAATGATAGTATGCACCACCACCTGTTGATGGTATATATTGCATCATTGTAATTGTTTTAGAACCTGAAGAAATTGGTCCTAAAAGAGCTACAGCATCTGTTAGAGTACCTGCATTATCCCAAACTTTCAAAGAATTAGTACCACTAACGGCATAATCTGTTGATACATCTGCATTAGAGGGTCCTCCCCAACCTTCCCATTCACCAGCCTGAAACTGTCCGTCGAATGATCCTGCTGTATAAGCTTCGAAATCATCTTCCGTTAATGGTCCTGGAGTATGCAAACCACCTACGACACCTATAACAGCATCTGTTGCATCAACTTCTTTAATGAATTTTAAAGGATTTCCTTGATCATTTGCATTCCATTGTCCTAATGTTCTATTAAAACCGCCACCGCCGTTTTGATTAACGTGCTGTGTATCTCCATCACGTCGTAACTCATAAGAATCTGGATGAGAAGCATTTGTAGTCTCTAGAATATCGAATATTACACCTGCATTCGCTGCGGTTGCCTGAAATAAAGAACCATTATGTCCAATTTCTCTTCCTAATTTATTAGTCAAAACCTGTTTGTCACCACGAATCGTAACATTCCAAAGTTGAGAATCTGTAGTTTCTAAAGCTTGCGCTGTTTGCAAGTCAGTATCTAACCCCATATCTTGTATAACACCTTGATTACCATCACCATCAGCTCTACCGAATTGAATATAGTAATAAGTACTTCCAGAAGTATCTAAATCGGCACCACTCGTATCTGCTGTTGCAGAAACTGAAGTATCTTGTGTAAAGATTAATGGATTGTTCTGATCTCCAATTCCCCATTCTCCTAATTCTGCATTTACTCCACCACCGAATTGGTTAATTCCATAACCATCAATTCCATCAATACGTTCTATTTCCCATCCATTTGAATAAGTAGCGTTTTGACTTACTTTTAATCCTAAGGTTGTAGGAGTAGGTGTTGAGGTTGAAATATATCTTTCTAAACCTTCATCATACTCTAAAGTAAGGCCATTTTTACTCACTAAAACCATAGCATCTTCAGAACCTGTTACTTTCCATAACTGATCATCATTATCAGCATCAAGAGACTGAGTTCTAGCCAATTGAGCATCACCCATATCTTGAATGTAATTATTAGTGCTTAAAAATTTAATGCGGTAATAATTATCTGCAACTACACCATCAGAAATTTTTGGTGAATAAACGATGTCCGAAGGCAAAACAAATGTTAATATATTATTAACGTCACCAACATTCCATTCTGCAATTGTTTTACCAAATCCAGAACCACCTGATTGATTCAAAGCACCACTTGCACCAGAACGTTGTATCTCCCAGTTAGGAGCGTTTTCAACTAATCCAAAGGTTGTAGTACCTCCAGCAGCAGATGTATAGTTTCCAATACCATCATATTCTAAAGCATTACCAGCTTTATTTGTAATCGTGTAATTTCCTGCTGTACCTGTTATTTTCCATAGTTGATTATCATCATTTTCATGTGCATAGTTAGTTACTACTACTGAACCATTGCTATCTAAAACACCTTTACCTGGAGTAAATTGTATATAATAGTATGTGTCTAATTCTGGTAAAACAGAAGTAGAAGCTGGGTCTAAACCACCTACAACACCAATAGTTGCATCTAGTGCATCAGATTGTTTAATGATTTTTAAAGCGTTACCTGCATCATTTAAATTCCATTGTGCTAATTTTTTATTAAAACCACCACCACCTTCTTGATTCATGTTTTGGGTATCCCCATCACGTTGTAACTCATAAGAATCTGGATAAGTTACATTAGTAGTCTCTACAATATCAAATGTTACACCTGCATCAGCTGCAACTGCTTGAAAGTGAGTACCATTATGACCTACTTCTCTTCCTAATTCATTGGTAAAAACATGTTTACCTCCACGAATTGTAATATTCCATAGTTGAGAACCTGTAGCTTCTAAAGCTTTTTTTGTTCTTAAATCAACATTTTCACCCATATCTTGCATAACACCTTGATTACCAGCGCCATCAGATCTACCAAATTGAATATAGTAATCTGTACCTCCAGAAGTATCTAATGCGGCACCACCGGAATCTGTCTGTGCCAAAGTTGTAAGTGAGAATAGCACACTTAAACATAATAAAGTAATTTTTTTCATTGTATTTAAATTTAGTTAATAATTATTTGCAATATTATTTATCTATTATAAATAGATGTTTTTTTAGTCAATACTATAAGCATTTAATTCTGCTAAATGTGCATAATGATTACTCCCTTGTGGAACACGGTACGTAATATACCTTGTTATAACAGGGGTAAATTCGATAGATACACCTTCATCTGTTTCTAAGCTTCCATTGTAAGTCGCTACAAGTGATCTCCCATGGCCAGGACTCCAAATGCTTGGCGTCCTACTTATAATAATTTGATGAACTATTGCACCGCTATTATCACCTATTTTTCTAAATATCTCTACACTAGAAATAGTTTTAACCTCACCTAAATCGATGGTAATTAAATGTGGATAATTTGGTTGCGAATTTACTGTAGCTGTATGCCAAAATGTATTTACATTCCCATCGATTAAAGCTTCTCCAAGACCATTGTTTGGTAAATCTACAGTTGATATTGATGGTTCTTCTGATGAGATATCAGTGATAGCCCAATTGGTTTTATCAACTAAAACTGGAATTATCGGAGCAACTACAAATGTATTCATCCATTGATTTCCAGATGAATCTGAAACCAATATTGTAATTTGCTGTTCTTCACTTGCAAGGTTTGATATTGTAAAAGCATCAGTGGTATCAGATGATGTTACACTTTGTTCTATTGCTTCTCCGTTTATATCTGTATTAGAAAAATTAAAAGTAAGATCTAGATTATTTTCGTTGTTCCAATTAGCAATAACAGCTCCAAGAATCGAATCGAATGTAAAGCTCATTATAACAGGTTCAATTGAAACATCTGGGGTAAACACCTCCCAGGGAGAAACAAATGAATCTAAAGATGTTTCATTACCCAAAGCATCAGATGGGCTAGGTACATAAAATGTACGGTAGCTAAAAGGTTCCGTTAAATCTACTTGTGGCAAGGCTACTTGAGAGTTCTCTCCAACAGCATCAGCAACGACTTCATTACCGCTTGTATTTGTATATTTAACTTCCGTATTTCTAGTTAAATTTGTTGGTAATTTTAAATTTGCATATCCTGTTTGGGTTGCAATGTTATAACTTGTTGAATTCACTTCTCTAGCCGATAAAGTAGCCTGAAAAATATCTCCATATACATTACCAAATACGGTACTCGCTACAGAACTATTGCCACCTGAATTTTTAGAAATCACTTGAAATTGATATGATTTTTCTTCTAAATTATCAATAACTAACTCTAAAACATCCGTAACTTCTCCTGAGTTTGTGTAAGGGAAAATTTTACTGTCTTGCTCATTATTCCAAGTAACAAGTATTTCATTTACACTAAAGGCGTTGGTAATAGTACCTACTATTTTTATTCTTTTATTTCCAGATAGAGCAACTAAATCATTTACTTTACTAGTGTAAATAATTTCTCCCCCATCAATATATTGTTCATGTACTTCAAAAGTATCGGTACATGCAAAAAAAGCAACTAAAGAAAAAGCCGTCAATACTACCAGTTTCATTACTGTATTCGCTTTATATATGTTTTTAATAATCATCTTAAAATTCGATTTAATATTATTATAAATAACTTCCCCAGAAAGTTAATTCCCCAAGATTCACAAACCCAGCTCCATCCCAGGTTTGATGTACCACTAAACGGAAATATCTTATTTCTACAGCTTCATCAAAACTAAACTCATCACCAGCATCAAAATGATTTAAATCTTCATCTGAAGCTTGACCTATTGGTAGTCCAGAAGGCTTCACAGCTTCACATTCTCTTAAAAGAATCCATTCTGATAAATCCCCTCCTACTGGAGGTAACTCTCTAGAACCATACACTGAATACCGTTTTGGGTTACCATGTGAAAATGCCCAATGTCTGTTTACTTCAGTTCCTCTTTGAAGTACATTAAAACGACTTAATGTTAACACTCTTCCAAGGTCTATAGATAGAATACTTGGTAATGGACCATCTCCTTGTGTATGAGCAAAAGAACTTTCAGAAGAATCATCATCATATAAGTTTCTGAAGTTACCACCCCATCTACTCCAATCATCATCATTATCAAACACCATTCTACTGAATAATGTTTTATCTAAACGCTCTTCTAATAATGGCGTTAAAAGTCTATCCGGAGTATCTGCATAAATAGTGTCAGAATAATTATCATAACGATCCCTTATAACAGCGGCAAAAAATCTTGGTACTGTCTCATACCCTCTTAACGAAGATTTACCTTCTGTTTGTTCGGTATATTTAACATCTGCTATTTCAATTTCATTAGAAGCATCTGTTGTTAAAAACTCTATAGCTACAGGTACGTTCTGCTCATTTATCCATGTGTATTTTGCGCCTCCATAATCTGCGTTAATTTCCATAGTTTCTTGAATAAGGAAAACCGGAGGTGTTAAAGGAGTCCCTTTTACCTCTACAACTTCAGATAGATTTTCTGATCTATCTGCTGCATATAATTTAATTGTTTTTTCTTGAGTGTTACCAAAACCCAAAATTTTAATGGAATTATTAAAACTTGATGATTTTACCTCAGCTTCATCTCCGTTAGATGCAGTGTAAACTGCTTTTACGTATAATAAATCTTGGTCATTAGGCAAATCATAAGTAATTTCAAAGCCTCCATATATAGGTGTTAGCTCTACATTGGATATTATTGATGGAGGAACATTATCTGATAAGGTAGGGCCATGTGCTTGTTCTTCCGAACAACTAAAAACAAACCCAATTAGCGCTAATAAAATTGCTATCTTCTTCATGATTTCTATTGTTAATATTGTTATTTATAAATGATTACCAACCTGGATTTTGAATCAGGGTAGGATTATTAATTATTTCGTTTTCTGCAACAGGCCATAAATAATCACGTTCTGAAAATGATGGATAAAACAGGTCTTTTACTTTATAATAATCAAGAAGATCTTCTTGTAACACGTTCCATCCTTTAATAGGTTTATTCATTAGATCAACAGCTAATTTCCATCGTCTCATATCCCAAAAACGAAGCCCTTCAAATGACATTTCAATCATGCGTTCTTGCTGAATAATTTCTCTTAATCCTTCTTTGGTAGTTGGTTTTGAAGCATTGGTAGAAAAACTGCTCCAACTTGCTAGCACTCCATCAAGTCCTGCGCGTTCTCTAACTAAATCTATGTAGTTATATGCTTCGCCTGTTGGGCCATTAGCCTCGTTTAGGGCTTCGGCATAGTATAAATACAAATCTGCTAATCTTATTACCGGGAAAGAATATCTCGTAGTACTCAACGAGTTACCGTTGGTTACTTCAGTTTCAATATGTATTAACTTTTTTGCCCAATACCCTGTAACAGAATATTGTGATGGTTCAAAAATAGATGCAAATTCACCTCTACGACCACGGATGTTCCAAAACTGATCCGTACCAGTTCTACCATTTCCAAACCAACTATTTCTATCAAAAGCTAAATCTGCGTAGAACCTAGGTTCTCTATCAAAATTTAATTTTGCAGTAGATTGCCCTACTTCTATTTTAAATTTATCTGAGGCTTCAGCAAGCTTAACATTATATCGATTTGCATAGTCATACGTAATATCTTCGTTTATAGGCACTCCATTTTCTGTATAATACATTTCTGCTATTCGAAGTGTTGGGCAATGTCTAGATGCTACAGGATTGTTTAAATAACTGTATAAACGCGGCATGCTTTCATATTGTATTATTCCAGTATTATCTGTATGTCCCCATATAATTTCTTGATTCCATCTATCTGTAACACGGCCACGTAACGTTGCTTTTAATAATGTAAAATCAGTTTGAGGAGCTTCAATATCTAAATCTCCAGTTTGATAAAGTCGTATTCCTGCTTCTTGACAAATATCTATAGCTTCTTTCGATGCTATAGCAGCCATTTCCCATTTAGCAGCATCAAATTGTTGTGGAAAAAAGTTTTCGCCATCCACATTCACAAAATCAGAATATACCCTATTACCGTTAAATAATGGGCTGGCATAAGTAACTAGGATTCTTGCTTTTATTGAAGCGGCAATCGGTTTTGTAATTCGACCTAAATTATCATTCTCAAACGGAATAAACAATGGTAGATCAGCAATAGCTTCATCTAACAACGCAGATATAAAAGTAAATACCTCATCAATTGTATTCCTAGTAAGTCTAACATTGTCTGTTGCAGACGATATAGGGATTAATTCATCACTAATTGGAATCGGCCCATACATGCGGGCTAAATAAAAATGGAAGTAGGCTTTTAAAAATTTAGCTTCAGCAATCCATTGTTGCGTTTTTTGTTGACTTAAACCACGGACACCTAGTTCTAACCTTGAAATAAAAATATTACAATTACGTATACCTACATACATTGAACTAGTACCTTGACCTCTCCAACGTTCACCTAAGGTGTTTGTAGCACCTTGATTTCCTTGCGCAATTGCTTGCCCTACTTTAAACCTCTCTGTGGTTGGATACCACGTTTCATCAGCACCCGTTAATGCTGGGTTAAAAACACTGCCAGGAGAAGGCACAGAAGCATATAGTGTGTATAAAAATCTCTGAGCATTCACTTCATCGGTAAATGCATTATCTAATGTTAATACATTATCTGGAACAACATCTAAATAATCTTTTTCACAAGAATAAAATATATTAAGAATTAGTATTGTAATAAATATATGTTTGTTTTTCATTTTTATTTTTTTAGAGAGATACATTAATACCAAAATTAAATACACGTTGATTAGGATAATTAAATCCATTACCAGCAAGTTCAGGATCCCAAAGCTTAAACCTACTTAAAACGAATAAATTTGTACCACTAGCATAAACTCTAAGTTTCTGTAGATTAGATTTTTTTATAAAGCGATCAGGAAAACTGTATCCTATTTCAGCAGACTTTAGTCTAACAAAAGCGCCATCTTTCATAAACCATGTACTAGTTTGCATATTGTTATTAATTTGAGTGCCTGACAACCTTGGCCATTGAGCATATAAATCTCTGTTAGATTCAGACCAATGACTATCCGCATACACTTTTAAAAGTTGTTGTTGATTTACAAAGGGTGCTGTTTGTCTTGGGTTTATAAAAAAGGTTGAGTTTGCAGCACCTTGAAAAAAGCATGATATATCTAAATTTTTAACACCTAATGAGAAGCCTGCACCAAAAACTATTTCTGGAATCGTTGAGTTACCTATAGGAACTTGATCGAGTAAAGAGATTTTACCATCCCCATTTATATCACGATATTTAATATCTCCACCTGTGTAGTCTCCAAAAGTTTGCTCTGGAGAGTTATCAACTTCGGCTTGATCTACAAATAAACGGTCAGCAACGTATCCCCAAGTTTGATTAATTGGTCTACCTATACGAGATAGCCAAGGCGTATCTGTATAATCTGGTTCTTCAATTTTAGTGATTTCATTCGTTGCATACGTAAAGTTACCTCTTACTTGTAACCAAATATCATTGGTTAAACTTTTATTATAGACTAAAGTAGCATCAACACCTCTACTTTCAGCTGCACCAATATTGGCTCTTACATCAGATTGTAAACCTAGAGAAGAGGGTACAACTCTGTTTGCTAAAATATTTTCTCTTTTTTCTAAAAAAACATCTACTTCTAAATCTAAATCGTTGAATAAACCTAGTTCTAAACCAAAATTAAACTTCTTTGCTGTTTCCCAAGTAATTTGATTATTACCATATCTACTGATAGAAACACCGTTTATATAATTATTGAATTCTTCACCAGTCGTATACCCATTTCCATCAAAACTAATTACAGATAAGTAGAAGAATCTATCTACATTATTACCTAAATTATCGTTCCCTACTAAACCATAAGATGCCTTCAGTTTTAATTTAGTAATAACGTCTTCTGCTTTTTTCATAAAAGGCTCATCTGAAACCATCCAACCTAAAGCGGCAGAAGGAAAGAATCCCCAACGTTCATTTTTTGCAAAGCGTTCTGAACCATTATAACCAAAATTGAACTCTACAAAATATTTTTGGTTTCGTGCATAGGTAAATCGACCAGATAGTCCCATGTTTCTAAAAGGTAATGATAGCTCTAAAAGTTCAGAAGAATTAAGACTGTTATCGACTAACTGTGAATCAGTAAGCGTATTTAATCGATTGTTAAGTGTATATACAAGTAAACCACTTACCTCATTTTTATCGTCTATTTCTTTGTTATAGCTCAAGTTTGATTCAAAATAAGTTGTTGTAGAAATAGCTCTCCCACTCTGTTGAAAATCTATAAATTCTGTTCCTGTCAATGGATTTAACTGTCTTAAACTAGTGATACCTGTAGCGCTGTTTAGTGTAGGCGAATAGTAAAACGGATTGTTAAATCGATCAATTCTAGATGTAGAGTTATTAGTTGTATTAAATATCATTCTATAATTTAAACCATCTGTTATGAAGTTTAAATCTTGATTAAATTGTAATTGTGCTATGATTTTACTTGAAGATGTTTCTTGAATACCACTTGCCATTTCTGCAAAAGGGTTTGTTAATAAACTACCATTTCGTAAAACGTTTCCAAATAATATATGGTTCGTAAATTCATTCGCTTCATTTTTTTTGTAAAATGGACTAAATTCAACAGGGTTCGTTCGTAAAACAGAGTTGTATACACTAGATCCACCTTGTCTAGGGCCACTGTACTTTTCAAAATTAGCATTAAAGCTAACTTTTAACTTAGATGTTTTAGTCAGGTTTACATTGGTACTTGATCTAATATTGTAACTCTTAAAGTTTACATTATTATCAAAAGAACTTTCATTAGGTACGTTTAAAACTCCTAAATCTTGTTGTCCTGCTACAGATAGATAATATCGTGCAGTACTTCCACCTCCACTTAAGCTAAAGTTTAAACGTTTATTGACTGCAAAATCACTAAACAGCTCATTATACCAATCTGTTGTTGGATATAATTCTGGATTATTACCAGAAATTGTATTTTCAATTTTTTGTTGAGAATATGGTAACGGAGCAATAGGATCTCTTGTTCTTACAGCTTCATTTCCCAGTAACATATAGGTAATAGGATCTGCCAATTCTATATTTTGTGTTGGCATTGAGTATGATGTTTCAAAACGAGCAGAAACTTTTATTGGGCCCTCTTTTCCTTCTTTCATGGTAACAAATATCACCCCATTTGCTCCTCTTGCTCCATATAAAGCGGTAGCAGAAGCATCTTTTAGTATCGAAAACGCATCGATATCATCCGGATGTAAACGTCTTAAATCATCGATAGTTAACTCTACACCATCAATTAAAATTAACGGGCTATTATTCGCTCCGAAAGACGTAACTCCTCTTACGAAAAAACTAGCGTTATCTTGACCTGGTTCTCCACCTCTTTGAAAACCAATTAAGCCAGAAACTCGTCCGGCTAATGCAGTTGTTAAGTTACTTGAAGCTACTTTAAGTTCAGATGGCTTAATTGTAGTAACAGATGAAATAACATTTTTCTTTTTTTGTTTACCAAAACTTACAATAACAATTTCATCTAAAGCAGCAGCGGCAGCATCAGGTTCTAGAGATATATTTACATTATTTTTACCTGCAACAGGTACTTGCTTTGTTTTATAACCTAAGTAAGAGATGGATAACACATCACTTTCTTTGACGGTAATAAAAAAGACACCATCAAAATCGGTTGAAGCACCCTTTTTAGTTCCAACAATGGTCACGGTAGAGTTTGGTAAAGGAAACCCTGTTTCATCTAAAACAGTTCCTTTAAAGTTCTTTTCTTGCGCACTAATTGCAACAATACTCAAAAATAAAATTAAAAATATATATGTTGTTTTTTTCATAAATCTATTAAATAGAGGTTTATTAGTAAGTATCTTTTATCCAATTATAAGGCTTGCGTTTAACCCACATTCCTCTAGTGAAATCTGGAAAATCTTGTGGCGCTCCATTGTTTTCAATTGATAATTCCGAAAGCGGTGTAACAGCACTCCAGGCCGCAGCATCATATACATCCATTGGGGGCGCAATATTTTCTTTAGCAGATTCGACAAAAGCGTTCATCACAAAAAAGTCTATACCACCGTGACCCGCTTCAGTTGCGATGTCTCCGTATTTTTTCCAAAGTGGATGATCGTATTTCTCAAACCAAGCATCCATATCTTCCCATCCATGTCCTTTGGTTGTACCCTCTATATGAATACGTTGCGTATGATAATCGAAATCTGTTAACCCTTGAACTCCCTGAACTTTAAACCCTAATGAATATGGGTGAGGAGTGTTTACATTATGAGTAATAATAATAGTTTCTCCATTAGACGTTTCTATCGTAGAGGTAATAATATCTCCCTGCTTCCATTTTAATTTTGCATTAGGATGATCTTTACCACCATTCTCAACAATATATTTATTTAACCCAATAGCTTTTGTAGCGTGCGACGTTAAAGACAAAAAACGATTTCCTCTATTTACATCTGCCATAACAGCTATTGGTCCCAAACCATGGGTTGGATATACATCAGCATTTCTCAATAATGAATGTTGCGTTCTCCAAACAGATTCAGAAATTCCTTTATCCCCAAAATCTACACCTTTACCATAAGCCGTTTTACCATTATTTAGCTTAACATGCCTAAGATCATGTTGATACCCTCCTGTGAAATGCAATAATTCACCAAAAACATTTTGTTTTACCATATTTAAAACGGCCAACACATCTCTACGGTAATTCACATTTTCAAGAATCATTAAGTGCGACCCTGTTTCTTCATGTGTATTTACTAAATCCCAGCATTCTTCTAGAGTATTTGCTGCAGACACCTCAAGACCAGTATATTTACCAGCCTTCATGCTATCAACAGCCATTTTAGTATGCCATAGCCATGGTGTGGAAATAATTACAGCATCAATATCTTTAAGTTCTAATAAATTTCTATAATCATAATCTGAGCTTCCAAAAACTTTAGGCTTTGCAGCTCCAAAATCTTCTACTACTTTTAATGCGATGTCAATCCTATTAGGATCTACATCACAGATAGCAACAACCTCAACGTCTTTTCTTAACAGAGCATTATTTAAGTGATTGGTTCCTCTTAACCCAACACCAATAAAGGCCATTTTAAGTTTTTGACCAGAAGTTCCAGTATTGGATGCAAAAGTGAGGCTAGGCAAAAGCGAAAGACCTGCTCCAGCTAAACCAGCACGTTTGATGAATTTTCGTCTTGAATTCATGTTTTATTTTGGTGATTTTTATTTAAAAGTTTATTTAAAAAGTAAATATGGCATATCTATTAAATTAATATGGCGAAATTTTAAGCAGTTAAGAGTAAAGCCTTATCAATATTGCGTGACTGTATAAAACATCTCCCTTTTTGATGAATTTGACCACTCTAAATCTCTTGCTATTAAATTAAAACCGTCATTCTGAAATAATTTATCAATATCTTTACCCAAGTACCAAACCTGCTTTAAAAAAGGTTTAATAGTCTTTTTCTGTCTAAATATTCCATATTTTAGACCGATCATTTAATTACTAAAAACACAGTTAATGTTTTCATTAAAACGGCTTTTACTTTTAGGTTTTACGACATGGTGTTTCTCATTTTTACATGGGCAAAATCAAACAAATTTCAACCATATATCTCCAGTTTTAAACAATAAAGTGATTTCTATTACCCAAACAGAGCAAGATGCTTTAGGGTATATGTGGATGTTATTTGAGAACGGAATTTTAAAATATGATGGCTATGATTATAAATTAATAAAAAGCAAAACCATTTTTAGTAAATGGCAACCTACAGATGTTATAAAAAAAATAATTTCTGATACTGAAAAAAATATTTGGCTAATTAGCGAATCTGGATTGGTTAGTAAATACAATAGCAATTATGGTACTTATGAAGATATTTCATCCATTATAACAGAACCTATTCAGAAAATACGAGCAAAAGAAGGGAGTGTTTGGCTATTAACTAAAAACAATATACTATATAGATATACCGATTCTAAAATAAACAAAATAGCATCCATTTTTAACGATACAACTCCTGGTGAGACTGTTAAAGACATGGATCTAACAAATCCGAATGAGGTCTTTTTAACGACAGACACCGGAAGACTCTATCATTATAAAATTAAATCAAAAAAACTTAACGAATTAGTCGGCTCATTTACTGGTTTTCCAGGAAATCTGATTCTAACATCCGATAAAAACAATAGACTATGGATCGGTACGGATTCCTTTGGTTTTTTTATTTATGATACTATAAAAAAGGAATTCATTCAAGATACTTTCTTTAATAATGAAAAATTTAAGGTTGATAAAGAGTTGTTCTTATCTGTCTTTTTTGATAGTAACGGATATGTATGGGGAGGAACAGATGGCGGCGGTCTCTATAAAATAGATTCTAATACTGGTGAGATAAATATATTTACAAAACAAGATTCCAATCAATCTTCGTTAGGAAGCAATACCATTTTAAATATTAGTGAAGACAACCATAAAAATATTTGGGTTTCGACCAACTATGGAAAACTCAACGTGCTTCCTTTTAAAAATAAGAATATTGGTTATCATGAAGGTTCTTCCAATAAAACCCCTCAAAGAGTTCTTAGCATTTTCAAAAGTTCTAAAGGTACATTATGGATAGGAACGGATGGATCTGGCTTAACAAAGGTATCAACCAATTCTAAAAATGCAGTTATTAGTGAATCTCACTATTTAAATAATATAGATTTAAATAACAGGTATTATGTACAATCCATAATGGAAGATTCCAATGCGAATATCTGGTTTGGCACCTACAAGAATGGTTTGTTTTTTCACGATACACACAAAAACATATTTAAAAAAATACGCATTATAAACTCGAAAAACCAAGAGGGAACCGATGTTAGAACAATTTTCAAGGATTCTAAAAATCGCATTTGGGTTGGGTCTAACACCTCATTAAATGTGTACTCTAGCAAGGGTAACTTATTAGCTGTTTTTGATGTTAATTCTCATAATTTAGAAGGAGACGTATTACAAAGTCTTACTGAAGATCAAGATGGAATTATCTGGCTTGGTACGAAAAAAAACCTATTTAAACTAAAAGAAAACTCGATGAACCTACAAAGTTCTACTTTTAGTAAGCAATCTAATTATGATCCTAATTCCATTAAATTAAAAGGTGTAATATCCATAGCCATAGGTAACCCTAATGAACTATGGTTAATAAGTAATGAGGGGAAGCTCTTTAAGTTTAACACTAAAAGCAAGAAGTATAGTCCTTTTGATCATATAGATTCTATTAACGATGTGCTAATAACAGCTGTTATTGTTGACGACAATAATTTATGGTTAAGCTCTAATAATGGAATTATTTGTTTGAATATTAAAAATAATAGTACTAAAACATATTATAACACAGACGGCCTTCAAGATAATATATTTTTATCTCGAAGCGCCTTTAAAGACTCGCAAGATATATTATATTTTGGGGGTATAAAAGGCGTCAATTATTTCAATCCGAAAACCTTACAAAAGAAGAAGTCTCGTGCTAAACTATATCTAAATGAAGTAGAAATCCTCAATCAACCTATTGATTCCATAATACCTTTACAGGTTGTTTCTGGGGTTTACAATCTAGAGTCTTTAGTTTTAGAGAATACTCAATCTTCATTTTCGTTTCGATTCTCTGCAATCGATAATGTTCTCAATCCAAAATACTATTACGCTTATCGCTTAAAAGGGTTTAACGAAAATTGGATTACGAATCATCCAGAACGCCTTGCTACGTACACAAATATTCCAGCTGGAGACTATACTTTTGAAGTAAAAGCAAGTACAAAAACAGATAACTGGGACATTTCAACCAAACAAATTAGCATTTCAATAAAACAACCATTTTCGAATAAACCAATTGCATACATCCTGTATTTATGTATTATTTTATTAGCGATCTACGCAACAAGACGTTGGTATTTACTGAAAAAAAAATTACTTTTAGAGAAAGTAAATCATAAAAAAGAAAACGAATTACATGATTTAAAAATGAATTTCTTTGCAAAAATGTCTCATGAAATTCAAACACCTATAACGTTAATCTTAGGACCTATAGATAACATGCTTAGTCTTGCTGGTCAAAATGGAAATCTATTATTGAAACAGCGTTTAAAAATTATATCAAATAACGCCAAACGACTGTCTAAAATAGCAAGAGAGTTAACTTTAGTTAGAAATAAAGAACTGGGCACACTACAGCTCTTAGTAGCAAAAAATAATCTTTGGGTAAATATTGAAGAAATTTATTTATCATTTAAAGAATTAGCAAGAATTAAACAAATAGACTTTGTTATTAATTATCCTAAAAGCTTATTTGATACCTGGTACGACAAAGAAAAAATTGAACATATTATATACAACCTACTCTCTAATGCTTTTAAATTCACACCTAAAGAGGGGTATATACAACTAAATGTTGTTCCTACTAACTCCAAAAAATCAATTAAAATATCTGTAACTGATTCTGGATCTGGGATTAAAAAAGGGGAATTAGATACTATTTTTGAGTTATTTTACCAATCAACTATTGGCAAAAAAAACAAAGGGTCTGGGATAGGATTAGCACTAACTAAAGAATTAACAGATTTACATAAAGGTAAAATAGAAGTCGAATCTATACCGAACGAGGGTACAACATTTACAGTAACTATTCCAATTACTGAAAGTGCATATACTAAATCTGAAAGAATTACGACAAGCGATTCCGAAACCCCAAATACGAATATTCAGACTCAAGCTGACAATAACAGTTCAATAGATAAAGAAGAGTTAAATTCTAATAAAAAAACGATTCTTATTGTTGAAGATAACTATGAGTTGCAATCGTTTTTAAAAGAGCTTTTAATACTAAAATACAATATTATACTTGCAGAAAATGGAGAAGAAGGATATTACTATGCTAAAAGTAATTTTCCAGATCTTATTTTAAGCGACATTATGATGCCAAAATTAGATGGTATAGAGATGTGTAAGAAACTTCAAAGTGATAGTTTAACCAAACATATACCTGTTGTTCTGTTGACCGCAAAAAACTCTACAAACTCTAAAATATTAGGTCTTAAATCTGGAGCTATAGAATATATAAACAAGCCATTTAACACGAATGAGTTATTACTGAAAGTGAAAAACATTATTGCTTCTAAAGAGCATATTATCTCTAAATACCGAAAAGAAGCGATTAGTCACCCTGAGGTTTTATTAGACAAATCTCAAGATGAACTTTTTCTTGAAAGTCTCGTTTCTAATATCAACTTAAGATTGGAAGATGCTAATTTTAAACTGGAAGAAATAGCGGAGTCTTTAAACATGAGCTATTCTAGACTATATAGGAAATGTAAATCGTTAACCGGAAGTAGTTTATTAGATTTTGTACGGTTACTTAGACTAAAGAAAGCAGCTATTTTAATTGCAAAATATGGATTCAATATTTCTGAAGCTGCGTTTAAAACAGGATTTAATGACCCCAAATATTTTTCAAAATGTTTTAAAAAGCACTTTAAACTAACACCTGGAGATTTTAAAAAAGAAGCGCAAAAAACAGATATCAATTCATACTTGAAAAAATACTCTATTGATGACCTGGATAATTAAAACTATGTAATGATCTAGTATAAGAATCCTGCTTTTTACTTATTTAGTATATACCTACTTCTGCTAAATGTGTAAAAAACACATCTTCTTCCGAATTATCATCATAACCACTCTTAATTGTAACTTTAAAATACTGAATAGCTATTGGAGTCTTTAATGCTATTAATTGTTTTGCAGTACCATCATTCAATATAAAATTACCAAGGCTTTTAAAATTTACACCATCTGTGCTTATTTCAATTGCGATATCTTTTGGTCTGCCGTTATATTTGGCCGCTCTATTCAAAAAGGTAAACCCCTTAATCGTTTGCTTTGTATTTATATTTACAGTAAAGGAATGTGGATAATTTGGTTCTAAATCAGACCAATTCGAATGCCAATAAGTTTCATTATTAAGGTCAATTGCATGTTTTGCATGCCCATTCTTCTTCCCTTCTCCATTAGTTTCTTCAGAAGAAGATTCCGTAATCGTCCAATCGCTGGTTTTATGTTCAGTAATTTCAAGCTCATCAATAATAAGATCCGATTCCTTTTTATTATTCTTAACAAATCCAAACCAAGAGTTGCCAGATTTAGACCCAATAAAAGTAACAGAGTACGTTTGCGTTTCTAACTGAGTTCCAATAATATTTTCTGATACTATTTCAGTATTATCTCCCAGAGCAAATGAATAATCATTTGATGCTGTTTGATATTTAAATGTAACTGTATATTTTTTCCCTGCTTTGAAACGTACATTTTGCGGAATCGTTTGCACAACTAATCCTTTTACATCTTCATGTAATTTCAAAGACCATTTTCCCTCAATTACATCATCAATTTTTTTCCCATTCCAACCTTTTTGAGTGTAAGGAGCATGCAATTCTGCTAAATGAATCCTTGGATCATTCGCCCCTCCTGCAGGACCTTTAACAAAAGGAAAAATTCCTGACGGTACCTGTTCAAAATTTTCTGAAAAATAAAGGCTGTCTGCTTTTTTTGTTGGAGCAATCGTTTTTACTCTAATATTATCAAACAATACGTTACCATCTCCTTTATCTGCACTTAAAAGTAATTCAACATCTTCGTGATGCTCTTCTACATCAAAGTATACATACATTCTTTGCATGTTTGTACCGTGTTTACTATCAGCTAAAATATAGTTTTCCCATAAAGAGTTGATGGCATATGTTGATGTTGATGTGTTTTTTGTTTTTACAGCTAAAGTTGCTTTTCTGTTTTCTGTATTTACATAAACAGACGCGTAATAATGTCCTTTAGGTAACCTTTTAATTGATTGACTCACCTCAGCCTTATCTCCTTTACCTATAGACAATTCGTGTTGTCCATTAGCATTTCTTTTAACAGCTGTATTTACTCCATTTAGCACCCAATTATTTAAATCTCCACTATTAAAGCCCATGTTTTTGACCAACGAACCTTCTCCCCAAACCATGGTTTCATTTTGCTGTTTCTTTTTAAACAGCACATAAGGTGTTTTAGCTTTTACTGAAAGTTCAACTCGATTCTCTACTACAGAAACTGCTTGCTCATTAACCTTTCCTAAATCTGTTAATTGATACACATAAACAGTAGCGCTACTTTCCCATGAAGCTGGTAATTCCCAAGAAGAACCTCCTCCTTCATCACTCCAATGATATAATTTCTCTGCAGTTTTAGGATTCCAAGGCAATAAATACGAATTCCCTTTTAGCAATACCTTACCATTTTTCGTAATGATTCTTTTTCCTGATTCTGTAGATACTTTTACACCATCAGCAAAAGTGATGCTTTTTTCTTTCCATTTTTCAATTGAAAAATGCTGTAAATATTTAGTAGGCAAGTTAATATCGAATGTGACATCTATACAATCATCATAATTAACTCTTCCTTGCCAACCTTCAAAATCTACCATTTCTGCACCTCCTAATAAAGGATGTTTTGCAATCCATGTATCTTTTTGGTGATTTCTAATAAAACGAACAATTTTACTATTGTAACCTTTGATTGTTTTTCCTCCATATCTATAATCTACTGCCCAGTGATTCCAAACAGCATCGTATTCATGATCTTGCGGAAATTCTGTCGTATAATACATCCCTAAAGAGTGAATTTCCCTTCCTAATTGCCTACTATCCCAACTTCCTTTTGCATACCAAACATCTACATACAAAAAGTCTAAAGCAGGTACTTGATCTTTCAATGATTTTATTCTTCGAAATCTATTCCCAGAAACGCCATCATATCTTTTATCCATATAATAAGATTGATCTAACCAGTTCCAACCTTTTTTTGTTTTATCTATCAATGTTTCATTAAAAGCTTGAGCTTCTGGATACGATTCTGTTCCGTTTATATGCACACCAATTGATGTATTGTATTTTTTAGCTGCATCTGCTAACACATTTAACTCCTCTACTCCACCTTGTTTCTGTCCAATATCTGCATAGTCTGGATGTTTAGAATCATGTCCTTCAGAACCATATCCTTTCAAAATCACATACTGTCCAAGTCCGTCGGTATTTAAATATACACGTTTGGTTTCCTCTAAAGATTTGGTAAATGGATTGGTAGCCTGACTCGCAAAATTCATTGGAATTCTTTGCACAACCATATTTGGTATCTTCTCTGAACCAACAGGTGTATTTAGAATATCTCTGTAAGCGATTGCTCCATCTTGCCAATCTACTATATTGTCATTATTAACGTCATTGGTAATCACAATTTTTAGTTCTGGTAAAGGACTTGGTTTTGTCATCCCTTTTGCTCTATAAATCCAAGAACCACTCCACACTTTAGTCGTTTTAACTCTATTATGTTTTGTTGTTTGCTTTTGTAAACGGATACTATCTGTCTTTTCTTGAACAGCGTTAGACCAAATTGCTCCAGCTAGTTTTTTGGTGTTTACAATTGCATATAAATACCCTTTTGCAATAGTATCTACCGGTGTTTTTTTAGTTATTTTTTGAAAAACATCTCCAGTTCCATCAATAGCTGTAAACATTTTCGAACCTGAGAACTGCCCTTTTTTATCAGTGCTTTTTACACTTAACAGACTATGATTAGGAAACTCAATAGTATGAACTTTAAAAACACCGTTTTCAGTTATTGAATCAAATTTTAATGAAACGATATTTTTTTGAACCGAAATATGAAGTTTTAGTTCTAAATCTAATTCAGCTATTGTAAACGTATAAAATATTTTATTATTTTCTATTTTAGCACTCACTTTTGGCGAATAGCTTTCTCCATTGATAAGCACACTACTTAATTGGTTTTCATTCGCAGATAGTATATCTCCTGATGTATTCCATTGATAGTTTACAATTCTAGGAAATGTTTCATCCACAGTTACACTTAACTGATTTGAATTCAATTTGGTTACTTTTTGCGCTAGTGTACTTAAAGAAATACAACAACATAAAATTGACGTATATAACAATTTCATTTACTTAACTTATTTAGTTTTATTATTATTTTTTGATAGCTTGCAATTATTTCTAACAATTAAAATCGTTTTTGATATTGCTGCTTTATATTTATAATCCACATCTAGAAATCAACAATCACATCTAAACCTCCATCAACACCTGAAGGAGAAATTTTCAATCCACTAGAAATTATAGTTGAAATAGCAATTGTAATTTTTACAAACTTACTATTTCTTTTATTCTCATAAAATCGATCGATATAATAACTGTAAATATTTATTACGCAAATATGTTTATTTTATCTCATTTTTTAGTAAAATTAATACTCATAAAAGAGGACATATTTTACAGGATTAACTTTTGACGAAATTTTGCACTTTTTTGACTAAAATTTACACTTCATTTCTTATTTAAACTATTGGTAAACACCAAGAATCCCTACGTGTTTTTATCATAAAAAACAGGGAAATCATTGTCCTGTATGGAAATTGTCTTGTACACCCTATATTAACGGTTGATTTTTAAAATAAGCCTTAGATTAACACAAAAACATTTGGAGTTTTTGGTTACAACATACAGCCAAATAATTTTATTAGAAATAATCTTTTTAAAAGCAATTACTTTTAAAAATGAAAGAATAATAATGCAAATAAATTTATTTTGTTATTATACACCTCTTTTTTGCATAAAAGTTCCACACTAACCGAGACGTGCAAGTAATATATTTGTATATATGATTAAAGAAAATATATTATTTGGTTTAATGGATTGTAAGATAAAAAAATTTATATGTTTTTTGATTTTATGTTCAGCTACTATGGCTCAATCACAAACAGATCCTTGGACGAATCTATTTTTAGAATGGAACAATACTCAAGCTAATTCAGGTACTGGAGTTATACGCTCTATTCGTGTTGACCCAAGTAGTTCAAGTACAGCTATTATTGGGGCTTCTACAGCAGGAATTTGGCGCACTACCAACGATGGACAAGATTATTCATTTGTATCAGATGGAGTTCCTGAAGTAGAATGGGTAAATCAGATAATCTATAGCAGGTCTAACCCTCAAATTGTTTATGCAAATACAGATATAGGAGTTGTAAAATCTATAGATGGCGGTATTAACTGGTCTTATACCGGATTAAGAAAAGTAAAACCAAATCAATACGGAAGTTTAAATTGGTTAGATGTACCCATAAATAATAGTGATATCGTTTATGCTACCACGGAAGAATCTGGGACTTACAGTATTCATAAATCGACAGATGGTGGTACTAGCTGGACAGAGATGTACCAAACTACAAATAAGTTATGGGACATGCGTATAAAACCAGATGATGCTAATACCGTTTACATTTTAGAACAAGTAGGCAATTGGATAAACTTTAAAAAATCTACAGATAGTGCAGCATCATTTAACACAATTGATAGCGGATATCCTTCGAGTATAAGTACAGAAGCACATAGGGCGCGAATAGCAACAACACCTGCCAATAACAATGTTGTATATATTGCCATTGGTTATAATGGTGGAGGCACTAGTGATAAAATATCATTTTTTAAATCTTCCGATAGTGGTGATTCATTTACAAAGAACTGTTGTGGAAACCCAGCTAATCCATTACAATATGCAGCAGGATCCACTGATTTTCTTTCAGGTACTTCTCATATAGCGCAAATAGGATGGAATTTTGCTTTTACAGTCTCAGAGACCGATGAAAATTTTTTGGTTTGTGGCGCTAATAAAATAAAAGTAAGCACAGATGGTGGATCGACATGGAATTTTGATCGCTCAGGGCAAACAGTTACAGGAAGTCAGTATGATAGTTACGCGTCAAATGACGCACATAGTGGTGTACACGGAGATCATCATGGGTTATCAGTAAGTGGTAATCATATTTGGAATGGAAATGATGGCGGAGTTTATTTGTCTACAGATGGAGGAATGACTGTTGTTAAAGATGTTACAGAAGGATTAGGAATTCAAGAATTATGGGGTTTTGGGCAATCCTTTAAGAATGATATTATGGCTGTGGGATTAAACCATAATCAAATATGCATTAGAGATGATACTGTTTATGGTGGTTGGATAGGATTTAACGGTGCCGACGCGATGTCTGCAAATGTAAACCCAATAGATGACACCTTTCTTTACACCCATCCTTGGGGAGATGAAAAAGTAACACGTTCTTTGGTTAGTACAACAGGGCATATTATTAGACCATTGGGTGTTGGTCTTGGATATATCACGTTAGATAATCTTGAATTTCATCCTCATCAATATTACACCATATATGGAAATGATTATAGCAACAATGATAGTAGTAATCATGCAAACGATGGGTATAAAATAGTTAAGAGTACAGATAATGCAGCAAGTTGGAGAGTTATAAATGATTTAACTTCTCAAGGAGGTAATGCTATATCTATAAAATCTAGTTTTGCAGATGCAAACTATGTGTATGCTGTTGTAGAACCTAATAAAGTTTTAAAATCAACAGATGAAGGAGAAATATGGACTGATGTAAGTCCGCCAACATCTCTAATAAACTCTCTTCCTTTAGGAAAAATAGCTGTAAGTGATCAAAATCCAGAGCACATTTGGGCCTCTATAAAAACAGTATCTGTTAGAAAAGTAGTTTTATCTACAGATGGAGGCATAACATGGAGTGATTACTCTACAGGTTTACCTCAGCAAAAAATTCATTCTCTAATCTACCAAAGAGGTAGTGATGATATTTTGTATTTAGGTACTGGATTTGGTATTTATTACAGAAAAGCAGGCATGTCTCAATGGGAATTATTCGGAACAGGAATGCAAGCATGTAGAACTTCTTTTGTACATATTAATTATGCAAAAGGAAAGTTAAGAGTAGGTACATCTAGAGGTTTGTGGGAAAATAGCTTATTAGAACGAACTGCACCAAAAGCAAATATGACAGCTGATAGAGTGTTCTATGAAGAGGAAAATCCAGTGATTCAATTTGCTGATTATTCTGTGGTGGATGAGAATGCTACGTATCAATGGTTGTTTCCTGGAGGCACACCTTCAGAATCAACGGAAGAAAGACCAACAGTAACGTATAATAATGCAAACGAGAATAGTTTTAACGTAAGTCTTTCAGTAACTGATTCGCGTGGAACGAATACGCAAACACTAGTAGATTTTATTCAATATAAAACGGCAATTCCTGTGCCAACTGTTTATTATACGGATAGCGAGGAGACTTCGAATGAAGATGGTGCTGCAATAAATGCAATTGATGGAAATACTGGTACATATTGGCATTCGGAATGGTCAGCTGGAAGTAACCCACTTCCTCACGAAATTCAGATAGACTTACTAGAGCAAAAAGAAATAACAGGACTTACGTATTTACCTAGAAATCACGCGAATGGTAGAATCGCAAATTATGAAGTTTATATAACTAATGACCCTAATAATTGGGGAACACCTGTAGCTACAGGTACGTGGTCAAACACAGTCGCTTTAAAAACAGCTGTTTTTCCAACACAACTAGGGAGATACTATAGACTTATTGCTTTATCTACAGTTAATGGAGATCAATTTACCAGTGCTGTTGAGATTAATATTATTGAAAAATCGGCAGATATGTCTATTTATTATGTAAATAGTGAAGAAACAAGTGCTGAGAACGCCCCTGCTTCTAAAGCTATTGATGGAAATACAAATTCATTTTGGCATACGATATATAGTGACGGAACAGATCCATTACCTCATGAAATTCAAGTACTTCTTCCTGAAACAGTGGACATAGAAGGTTTTACCTATTTACCTAGACAAGGTCAATCTAATGGTAGAATAGCAAATTATGAGTTTTATGTTAGTAATGATCCTAATAATTGGGGTACTGCTGTAGCAACAGGTACTTGGGGTAATTCAACAAGTATGAAAACGGTGTATTTTACGCAAAAATCAGGAAGATTTTTCAGATTAGTTGCACTCTCTGAAGTGAATGGACAGCAATTTGTAACTGCGGCGGAAGTAAATGTGATACAAAGTACTTTAAGCAACAATGACACTGATATTAATCAACCAAAAATAAAAGCTTTTCCTATTCCTATGAAAAATAAATTGAATGTAACCTTTGATGGAAACACCAATTTCGTCGGGGAATTAATTAAAGTTCAATTAATAGATATAAAAGGAACTGTTGTTTTTAGTAAAAAATTTACTGATGTTAATAATATTGAGATTAATACTGCCAATTTTTCTGATGGTATTTATTTTTTAAATGTTTCTAACAGAAATTATAACAAAACTTTAAAAGTTATTAAAGGCAATGTTTTATTAGATAAAGCAGATATGATTGATAGCAAACAATAAAACGTATTTTTTTATTTATGAAGCACGTAAACATAAACTTAACTTATAGAGGTATTAATTTCTTATTAATACCGTTTACTCTCTGTGTTTTATTGTTTTTTTTTACTAAAAATCAAACGAATTTAGAAGACACGACAGATGCAGGGGTTTATCAAACAATAAATTATTCTTTAAATAACAATCCAATTAATGTAAGTGTAGGCCCTGGTCTCTCACTAATAGATTACAATCCCAACCAAGTAGGTGATATTTTGAGTCAATATGATACTGGAAAGGCAATAAGCGCTGTAGTAATGCACAATGGTTATTTATTTGTACCTATGGGCGCAGATCATGGTGGAGGTGCTGGAGCTGGTGCTTTTTCTTTTTTTGATATCTCTGATCAAACGAATCCAATAGTAATTTTTGATTCAAGAAATTATTCGAGCAAGTACCATAATGAAAATACGATAGATTATGTTGGTAATTGGGCAGAAATACATTCGCTTCCTGTAATAGGAAATCAAATGATTATTTCTGAAAGAGATACAGATAAAGGAGGTTTTTCAATTTTTGATACTTCAAATTTATATGATCAAGATCCAAATACACAACCAGAAACTATCAGTAGATATTTTTATCCTGGAGTTACGAACCCAACAAATTATGATGGATATTCTTTTTCATTAGCGGTTAAAGGCGGGCGTTATGTATACTCTCCAACAGGAACTTATGGTTTGTATATTACTGATATCTCCGATCCAACTTCTCCTCAACCTGTAGCACATTTAACTTCATCACAACTTTCGGCGATGAACCCACGTTCTGCTGTTATTTTAGGAGACTTGCTTATTCTTACTGAAGCAAATAATAGTTCAAAATTACTTGTAATGGATATCACTGATCCAGAAAACCCGGTAACAATCAATTATAAAAATGATTTTAATCTAGGGTATCAGGGATTCTTTTATGGTACAGAATTTTTTACAACAGGTGCTAATTTAGGGATTAGATCTTATGATATTTCAGATCCAGTCAACATCACAACAAAAATATATAATCCCGATGTTGGAGATCAATTATTTAGTCCTGAGTATGGCTTCGGAAAGGATGATAATATATTTATCGGGCATTATCCAGGGTTAACTAAATGGGATTTAAACAACCCAGAAACAGCAATTGCACGCTGCGAACCCATAAATCCAGTTTCTGATGATTATGCTTTTATTACGCCTTTGGGTAATACTGCTGTTATAACGAGTGATCACAATCATACTAATAAACTTAATTTTGGTGTGCATGAAGCAAATGCTGATCGATTACCACCAACAGCAAACAATGTTTATCCCGTAGACAATAGTATTTTAGTAAGTATAAATGCAAGTATCGGTATAGCGTTTACAGATTTTATCGATCCGTTGTCGTTAAGTACGAATGCGATTCAGTTATTAAATTTATCAACAAATGAAGTCGCTGATGGAGTATTTAGTCAAATGTTTGGAATTGTTAATTTTAAGACTTTAAATCCTTTAGAAGTAAATACCAGCTATGAAATTATTCTTAAAAGTGGCGGTGTTAAAGATTGGTCTGGAAATTCAATTTTAAATGATATTGTGGTTTCTACATTCTCTACAGGAGGTATAATCCAATCTATAAAACCACCAAAAATTAATATTCCTAGTCCGATTTTAGTTGGAGAAACAGCACAATTTAGCATCGATTTACAAGATGAGGATGTGAGCCATTTTATATTTGCTTGGGATTATGGTGATGGATCACCTCAAACTGAGTTTAGTAACGATTTAACATCCAGTCATCAATATGATACAGGAGGTAATTTTTTAGTAAAACTAATTGTCGAATATATTGAAAGTGATAAGGTTATAAATCTTACAGAAATACAAGTTGTTTCCAATCCTATTTCTGAGAAACTACCATCACAAAGTTCAAAAATTATTTTTGATGAAACAAATAATTTGGTCTGGAACGTAAATCCTGATAATAACTCAGTGTCCGCCATCGATGCTACAAATTATAATTTAATTCATGAAATTTCGGTAGGCAAAACACCAAAATCGTTGGCAATTGCATCAAACGGAAAATTGTGGGTTGTGAACAGCGGTAGTTCAAACATCTCAATAATAGATCCTAACAACAGGTTCTTAATAAGTACTAAACCTTTACCACATGGCAGCAATCCTGTTAGTATTTTAATAGACAAGATCGCTGATGTAGCATATATTTCTTTACAAGGTACTGGCGAAATTCTTAAAATAGATACCACCAATTTCACTGATTTAGACACCTTAAATGTTGGTCCATGGCCAGGAAATTTAGCTTTAGATGCTCAACGAAATAACCTTTGGGTTACCAGATTTATTTCTGATGAAGATTCAGGAAAAGTAACCATTATCAATACCACTGATTTTACGCTAAAAGAAATTATTCCTTTAGCAATATCTCAAACAACCGATGGTCCAACTAACGGAAGAGGTTTGCCAAATTATTTGGGAGCTTTATCAATTTCACCTGACGGCACACAACTGTTTATTCCATCAAAAAAAGATAATATAGAAAGAGGAATAACAAGAGATGGACTACCACTTACATTTGAAACAACTGTAAGAAGTATGGGAGCTCAAATAGACTTAGAAACTAATGAAGAAAACAGCAACAATCGTATAGATTTTGATAATAGTGATTTTGCCAATTCCTCCATATATAGCTCCAATGGTAATCGCCTATTTGTAACAACAAACGGCACAAGTACCATTTGGATTATCGATGCTTTTAATTTAGAAAACCGATCTGAAATTAACTCTGGAGGCGATGCTCCCGATGGGATGACAATTAGTCCCGATGGCACACAATTATTTGTTCATAATTTTATGAGCCGTTCGGTTACTATATTCAATTCTAATTTGGATTGCAATGCAGCATGTGGCTCGATAAATCAAATCGGCAGTACCAACGTTGTTACCAATGAAAAATTAGCTGTAAATGTATTAAATGGTAAAACTCTTTTTTACAATTCTAATGATACTAGATTGGCTCAAGATGGGTATATGAGTTGTGCTTCTTGTCATTTAAATGGCGGACATGATGGTCGTGTTTGGGACTTTACAAATTTAGGAGAAGGCCTTAGAAACACGATCGATTTAAAAGGTAAAGGACGAAAGGGTCATGGAATATTCCATTGGTCTGCAAATTTTGACGAAGGCCAAGATTTTGAAAATCAAATTAGGAATTTTAGTTTAGGAAGTGGCTTAATGGACCTTGGAAGCTTCAATGCAACAGAAGATCCTTTAGGCGCTCCTAAAAAAGGACTAAGTAAAGATTTGGATGACTTAGCAGCGTATCTTTCTAGTTTAGATAAAGTTGAAGAAAGTCCATATACTAACAACGGAAATTTAACAGCGCAAGCTGAACTTGGAAAAACAGTGTTCAGAGACAACGCATGTATTAGGTGTCATGGTGGAGAAGATTTTACAGATTCTCCTAATAAAAACCTACATGACATTGGTACTTTAAAACCAACCTCTGGCTACCGATTAAATGAAGAATTATTAGGTTTAGACACACCTACTTTAAGAGGTCTTTGGTATACAAAACCTTATTTGCACGACGGATCTGAACAGACCATTGCAGCAGCTATTAGCGTACATAATATTGAGGTAGATAAACCCGAATTAGGAAGTGTAGACATGAATAACCTAGTTGCGTATCTAAAACAAATATCAAATGATGAATGTTTAGTAAACCAAGGTGAACCTTGTAATGATAGAAACCCTAATACGATAAACGATATATATAACGATACTTGTGAATGTGAGGGAGAACTTGTAGAAGAAGCCTGTGAAGCAACAGGTGAAATTCTTTATCAACGATGGGAAAATATATCAGGAGATAGAACATATAATTTAACGTCAAGCTCGAACTATCCAAACTTCCCAGATATTGAGTATACTGTTACTGGACTTATAGAGGTTGGTGAGAATACGGGAGAATCCTATGGATCAAAATTTTCAGGTCTATTATGTGTACCAGAAACGGGAGATTATACATTTTGGGTTTCTGGTGACGATTACACAGAAATATATTTAAGTACCGATATGTATCCTTCAAATGCGGAAATGATTGCTTCAACACAAGGTTGGACGGATTTCAGACAATGGACAAGAAGGTCGTCACAAGAATCGGCTTCTATCCTATTAAATAAAAATGAAAAATATTATTTCTATGTACTTCATAAAGAAGGTAATGGAGGAGATCATTTAAGCGTAGGATGGAGAAAACCTGATGGTGTTTTAGAAAGACCTATGAGTGCTAGCTATTTTAGTAAGGCAGAAAATTTATCTGCTAATAATTGTAATATTAATCCGTATGTTTCGGTAAATGGGTCTGTATTATCAGCAAGTAATTTTGCTGAATTAGTTTCTAATGATGATGTATCAATTGAACCAGAGACTGAAGACATGGATGATAGCGGTACTTGGCAATGGTATGGCCCACTAAATTTTGCCGCCACGAGCAAAAATATTACACTTGAAAATATCACGGAAGAGCAAGAAGGTGTCTATACGGTGTCTCATACAAATTCTTTTGGTTGTACTTCTATTGAAAACTTTTATTTAGTAGTAGATAACAGTCTCGGTATTACAGATATAAATGACACAGATTTCATTAAAATTTACCCCAACCCAACACGAGATATTCTAGTTTTAGAAGTGAATAACGCTTATGTTAGCAGTACTGCAAAAATTGACCTGTTAGATATTACAGGAAAATCTATTTTGCATAATAAAATAGTGTCTTTTGATCAAAAAAATAAAATTACACTAAAAACAAGTACGTGGGCAAAAGGTATTTACATACTGATAATAAACGCCGATAATAAAAAAATAATCAAAAAAATAATCAAGCATTAAAGTAAATTAAGGATGAGTAATATAAAGCCAACATTGGTGATTTTAGCAGCAGGAATGGGTAGCCGATATGGTGGGTTAAAACAGATTGATTCATTTACTCCACAAGGAGATACAATTATTGATTTTTCACTTTACGATGCCGTTCAAGCAGGTTTTGGTAAAGTCGTTTTTATCATCCGAAAAAAACTTGAAAAAGAGTTCAAAGCTATTTATAATAAAAAATTAGCTGGAAAAGTAACCATTGAATATGTATTTCAAGAATTAGAAAATGTACCCGAAAAATACTTAAATCCAAAAAGAGTAAAACCTTGGGGAACAGGGCATGCATTATTAATGACAAAAGATATTGTAAAAGAAAATTTCGCGATTATAAATGCGGATGATTTTTATAGCAAGCAAGCTTTTGAAGTTATTGCAGAACAACTAAGAAATACAGATAAAAATAGTTATGATTTTAGCATGGTTGGCTATTCTTTAAAGAATACAGTTTCTGACAATGGTTATGTTTCTAGAGGAGAATGTACGGTTAATGAAAAAGGTTTTTTAACTGATGTTACAGAAAGAGTAAGAATTGAAAAAATTGATGGAGCACTAAAGAGTGAAGATGAAAATGGCAAAATGATTCCTATTGATGAGCAAACTACTGTTTCTATGAATTTTTGGGGATTTACACCAAAATGTTTTGAGTTTGGAGATAAATTGTTTTCAGAATTTTTAGAAAAAAATACAGAAAATTTAAAAGCAGAATTTTACTTACCTACCATTGTAAATAAAATGCTAGAAACCAAAAAAGTGTCTGTAAAGGTATTAGAATCAGGTTCAAAATGGTTTGGCGTTACCTATAGCGAAGACAAAGAAACTGCACAAAAAGAAATCAATACATTAAAACAAAACGGAGTATATCCAACAAAATTATGGAACTAATATGACGACAGAAACTATAAAATCTATTTTTAGCGAATTCGACCATAAATCAAATTATGTAAGTCATTCAGAATTAAATTCTGGGCATATAAATGATACGTTCTTTGTAAAATCAACTGGTAATAAGAACTACATTCTTCAAAGAATTAACCATAACATTTTTAAAGATGTTCCTGGATTAGTGAATAATAAAGTCTTAACAAGTAACCATATAAGAGGTAAATACCCAACCTATTCTGAAGATGAATTAAGTAAAAAAGTGTTGTGTTTTGTAAAAACAAAAGACACCGATTTATATTACTTAAAAAAAGACGGAAACTTCTGGAATGTAATGGTTTTTATTGATGATAGCATTACACACGAAATTGTAGTTGACAAGGAAATCGCTTACGAAGGCGGTAAACTTTTAGGAGAGTTTTTAAACCATACTTCAGACTTTGATAGCAGCCAATTAATAGACGTTATCCCTAATTTTCATGATATGTCTTTTCGCTACAAACAATATGCATCTTCCATTCAAAGTGCTTTAACTAGTCGTTTAAAAAAAGCCGCTAAATACATAAAAGTAGTTACTGATTTAAAGGATGAAATGCATATTCTTCAAAAGTTAAAAGAAGCAGGAAAAATACCTGTAAGGGTTACTCATAATGATACTAAAATATCAAATTCACTTTTTGACAAAGACAATAAAGGAATTTGTATGATCGATACAGATACTGTAATGCCAGGGATTATTCATTATGATTTTGGTGATGCCATTAGAACAATTTGTAATACTGCAGCAGAAGATGAAAAAGACTTATCTAAAGTTGAATTTAATCTAGAATACTATCAAGCGTATGAAAAAGGATTTTTAGAAAAAACAAAAGATTCATTATCACCTATAAGTCTTAAATATTTGCCTTTAGCAGCAAAAACAATGATATTTATAATGGGAATTCGTTTTTTAACAGATTATCTAAATAATGATATTTATTACAAAACAAACTATGACGAACACAATTTAGATCGCGCAAAAAATCAATTTAAATTGATTGAAAGTTTCACTAAAAAAATAGCAGGTAAAGAATAAAACCAAGAGGTGCTTAATCATATATAGAGCAGGTTTCATAAGAAGTTATATTCCTAAATCTCTATCTAAAAATGATTGTAAAAAAAAATAGATGGCTTAAATGTGAATTTTATGAAAGGTTAAAGAGTATAAAGATATCAATGTAAACAAAGCACTGATCCTTTAAAATTAAATCAAAAACCCCCATTATGATGAAATACTTTATTATTAAATATCGACTTGAAATATTATTGATTTTTCTATACACATCGATTTTTTTGTCAGCCTTCTGGGTAATAAATTAATATTTAAGATAAAATCTTTTTTAGATATAACAAGAATAATTTCGAAAACAACAATAGTATTCTCATCATTATTATAGCAGGTTAGTTCTGCATTGTCCTTTTTTTTTCGATTTAGGACATAAAAATTGAAATCAAAATAACAGTAAATTTCATAGAAATAAATAACATATCATGTTAAAAAGTACAATAGACAAAGCAACAGGTTTCGAAAAAAGATTTGAAAATATAGGAACCGTAGTTTTTGAAGACGCTACATCGGCATCAAAATCAATCGCGTTAGAAATTGCGAACCTTATTAAAGTAAAACAAGCACAAAAACAATCTTGTATTTTAGGTTTAGCTACAGGTTCTTCTCCTAAAGGATTGTATGCAGAATTGGTGCGTTTACATAAAGAAGAAGGGTTAAGTTTTAAAAACGTAGTCTCATTTAATTTAGATGAATACTATCCTATGGAACCTGATTCTGTAAATAGTTATGTGCGTTTTATGCAAGAACAGTTATTTAATCATATAGATATTTTAAAAGAAAACTGTCATGTCCCTGATGGAACTTTATCAAAAAAAGATATTAGAGATTATTGTGATCAATATGAAGCTAAAATTAAAGCTTTAGGTGGAATCGATTTACAAATTCTCGGAATTGGAGGGAATGGCCATGTTGGTTTTAACGAATCAGGATCACTTCAAAATTCTAAAACACGTTTAGTCGCTTTAGATCATATTACAAGAGTTGCAGCAAGTGGAGATTTCTCTGGATTAGAAAATACACCAAGAACAGCCATTACTTTAGGAGTAAAAAAGATAATGGAAGCCAAAAGAGTTATTTTAATGGCCTGGGGAGAGAGTAAAGCTAATATTATAAAAGCTTCTGTAGAAGATGAAGTAACGAGCTTAGTTCCTGCTTCTTATTTACAAGAACATAGAAATGCGACGTTTATTTTAGATCAAGCAGCTTCATCAAAATTGACTAGAATCAATACGCCTTGGTTAGTCGAAAAAATTGTTTGGACAGAGCAATTAATTAGAAAAGCAGTTTTAAGTTTAGCGCTTCATTTAAAGAAGCCAATTTTAATGTTGACCGATGCAGATTACATAGAAAACGGAATGAGTGATTTATTAGCAGATTCCGGTCCTGCGTATGATATCAATATATTAATATTCAATAAACTACAAAACACAATTACAGGTTGGCCTGGAGGAAAACCAAATGCAAGTGATGGTAAAAGGCCAGAAAGAGCAGAGCCGGCAAGAAAACGTGTGTTAATTTTTAGTCCACATCCAGATGATGATATTATTAGCATGGGTGGAACTTTTAAAAGACTACATGAACAAGGACATGAAGTGCATATCGGATATCAAACCTCCGGAAATATCGCTGTAGCAGATGATGAAGCATTACGTTTTGCAAGTTTTGTTTGCGATTACAATGATAAATTTGGAATAGAAAACACAGAAGCTGAAAACATTTACAAAGAAGCTGCTAACTTTTTAAAGAATAAAAAATCTAGTGAAATAGATACTCCAGAAGTTAGATATATTAAAGGATTAATTAGAAAAGGAGAAGCAAGAGCAACGTGTCATTTTGTAGGTATTCCAGACTCTCAAATCCATTTTATGGAATTACCCTTCTATGAAACTGGTGCTATAAAAAAGAATCCTATAGGTATTGTAGATATACAAATCACTTCAGATTTGATTGAAAAAATTAAACCTCATCAAATTTATGCAGCAGGTGATTTAGCAGACCCTCATGGAACGCATAGGGTTTGTTTGGATGCAATTTTTGCAGCAGTAAAGAATTTAAAATCTAAAGAATTCATGAATGATTGTTGGGTGTGGTTGTACAGAGGCGCGTGGCAAGAATGGGGAATTGATGAAATAGAAATGGCGGTTCCAATGGGCCCAGATCAAGTATTAGAGAAAAGAAAAGGTATTTTTAAACATCAATCTCAAAAAGATGGAGTCGTTTTTCAAGGTGCAGATAGTAGAGAGTTTTGGCAACGAGCAGAAGACAGAAATAAAGAAACCGCTGGGTTTTATGATGCCTTAGGTTTAGCTCATTATGCAGCGATGGAGGCTTTTGTAAGATGGGAGTATTAAAGAGTTATAAAGACATATTAATAAGATGAATTTCAAGAATAAGAGCATTGTTTGGTGGCTGAAGTGAGTTATTTGTTTTGCAGTCTTGATTTCTTTTTATTTCTTTCATATCCACGATTATATCTATATGCATATAATCGTGGATATTTGCTTGTATTTATATCTAAAAGCATATAATGAACCTATTATCGGAATTTGTTGAAAAACGTAGAAAAAAAGTAATCCTTATCAAAAAGAAGTTTGCAGAACGCTAGGAATTACTTTAACGGTCGCAAGGAAAATAGCACAAGGGAAACTAGATTATAAAGATGCTATTTCTATTAAAACGAAAGCCTTTACAACTCAATTCAGAGATGTTAGAAACATAGCGTTTTTTCCTTTTATTAAAATACAAAAGGTAACCTAATAGGTATCTTTTTATTCATTAAACCCCTACTCCTAATTGATATTTGAATAAAATTAAAAATCCCATAAACATAATGTTTATGGGATTTTGGTGAGAATTGTAATTCTCAATGCGGAGAAAGAGGGATTCGAACCCCCGGACCTGTTACAGTCAATAGTTTTCAAGACTACCGCATTCGACCGCTCTGCCATTTCTCCAGTGCGTCTCATCAGATATTCTCTGAATGCGGATGCAAATATAGAAAGCTTTTTCATTTTCTGAAACAAAAAACACTTTATTTTTTAACTTTTTTGAATATCGTTTATAAGAATCCGTATCTCACTAATAATCAAGCAGTATCATTAAATTATAGTTTTTATAAATCATTACAAAATAGTAAAAATCATGATTTCCTGCATCCTAGTTTATTATATTTGTCATCATTATTCTAATTTATTAATTATGTCGTTTAATTCTTTCGGAAATTTATTAAAAGTAACAACGTATGGAGAATCTCATGGAACTGCTATTGGTGGTATTATAGATGGTTTTCCTGCAGGACTTGAGCTTGACTTTGAGGCTATTCAAAATGAGTTAAATAGACGTAAACCAGGGCAATCTAAAATCGTTACACAACGTAAAGAACCAGATACCGTTGAATTCCTTTCTGGAATTTTTGAAGGAAAAACAACAGGAACTTCCATTGGTTTTATCATTAAAAACACCAATCAAAAGTCTAAAGATTACAATCACAATACTAATGTTTATAGACCTTCTCATGCAGATTACACGTATGACAAAAAATTTGGCAACAGAGATTACAGAGGTGGAGGTAGAAGTTCTGCACGTGAAACTGCGAATTGGGTAGTTGCTGGTGCATTGGCAAAACAATTAATTGCTAGCATAAATATTAATGCGTTTACTTCTTCTGTTGGGGATATTTTTATAGACAAACCGTATCAAGATTTAGATTTTTCTAAAACTGAAAGCAATATTGTACGTTGTCCTGATGAAGCTTCAGCAGAGAAAATGATCACTAAAATACAAGAAATCAGAAAAGCTGGAGATACTATTGGAGGCACAATTACTTGTGTTGCTCAAAATGTACCTGTAGGTTTGGGTGAACCAATTTTCAATAAACTACATGCTCAATTAGGCAGCGCAATGTTATCTATAAATGCTGTAAAAGGTTTTGAGTTTGGCAGCGGATTTTGTGGTGCAAAAATGAAAGGCTCTGAACATAATGACATTTTTAATGCAGATGGCTCTACGCAATCTAATTTATCTGGTGGAATTCAAGGCGGAATTAGTAATGGAATGGACATTTACTTTAGAGTTGCCTTTAAACCGGTTGCAACGATTATGAGTGCTCAGCAAACGATAAACTCAGAGTATGAACTTACAGAGATTACAGGTAAAGGAAGACACGACCCTTGTGTTGTGCCAAGAGCTGTACCGATCGTAGAAGCTATGACGGCTTTGGTTTTAGCTGATTTTTGGTTATTAAATAGAACAAGACAAATTTAAATTAGTAAAAAAGCATTAAAATTTAAGATAAAAACAACGTTGTTGTGAATAACAGTAGGCTATATTTTATTGATATCATTCGTGCCTTTGCAATTTTAATGATGCTGCAAGGTCACTTTATAGATACCCTTTTAGCAGATTCTTATAAAGATTTAAACTCAATTCCTTTTTCGATTTGGTCCTATTTTAGAGGAATTACAGCACCCGCATTTTTTACTATTTCAGGATTAATTTTTACTTATTTATTATTAAAAGCGAAAGAAAAAGGACTCGAAAAATCGAGAATTCGAAAAGGTATTATCAGAGGTTTTTTTCTAATTGGAATTGGCTATTTGATAAGAATTCCTTTCTTATCATGGTTTTCTGGTTATTTTAATAGCTATTTCTTAGTGATAGATGTTTTACAATGTATCGGTTTAAGCCTAATTTTAATTATTGTTCTCTATCTTCTGTGCGGAAGAAAGACAACCCTATTTTCTATTGTACTATTAATTTTAGGTTTCCTTATTTTTCTATCGGAACCATTATACCGTGAATTAAGTTTTGATAACATTCCTGTAATTTTCAATAATTATGTATCAAAAAGTAACGGTTCTGTATTTACAATTATACCTTGGTTTGGCTATGTTGTATTTGGTGCTTATATAGCAACTTTATTTCACAAGTATTTAAACAAAAATAATTTTAAAGAAATAGCAGTTGCTTCTTTTTTTATTATTGGTGCTGTATTAATTATGTATTCCTCTTATTTATTGAGTATAATCTACCAGATAACAAACATTCAATTATTTCTTGATTCGGCAAATTATAATTACTTATTTACGAGATTAGGAAATGTTTTTTTATACTTTTCTTTTTTCTATGGATTTGAAAAATTCTTAAAATTTCCATTAATTTTAAAAATAGGACAAAAAACATTATCTATTTATGTAATCCATTTTATAATTATTTATGGAAGTTTTACAGGTATTGGATTAAAAAGTATAGTTGGTCAGATCTTAACACCCTGGCAAGCCGTTTTTGGTGCACTACTATTTTTAACTACTGTTTGTTTTATTTCATTTTATTACGTAAAATCTAATGCTTTTTTATATTCGCATTTAAGACGTCTATTTTATAAAGTGAAAAGTAAACTGTAATTTTTACGACATCTTTTTTATATGAAATTTTTCATCTCTTTTTTATTTTTTTTTATTTTAAAAGTAGGTTTTTCACAAACGTTATATCTAGACAAAGTATCTAATGTTTCTAAAAGGACTTATACGTATCAAAAAACTGAAGATCATAAAAAACTAAAACTAGATTTTTACAAACCTAAAAAAGTAAAAGGGGAACTTCCTTTACTACTTTATATTCATGGTGGAGGTTTCTCTGGAGGAAAACGAAATGACAAAAACACCGTAAATTTCGCAAAGAATATGGCAGCACGTGGTTATGCTGTCGCATCTATATCTTATCGTTTAACAATGAAAAATAGGGGCTTTGGATGCAATACAAGGTCAAAAGATAAAATAGAAGCGTTTAATGCTGCATCTGAAGATATAAGTTTAGCTGTACAATATTTACTAAAAAGGAAAAGAAAGTTTAGGCTAGACACCCGTAAAGTGATTCTGGTAGGTACTAGCGCAGGAGCGGAAGCTATTTTAAACTTAGTGTATGTACATAACACAAAAATACTTCCTAAAGCTTTTAAATTTGCTGGTGTAATAAGTATGGCAGGAGCAATTATTTCAATAGATCAGATAACAAAAGAAACTGCAATTCCAACACAACTTTTTCATGGAACTGATGATAAATTAGTGCCTTATAATATTGCTGCTCATCATTATTGTGAAACAAACAGTGAAGGTTATTTAGTTCTTTATGGATCTAAAGCCATCGCTAATAAATTAAAAAAACTAGAACAATCTTTTTACTTATACACTATAGACAAAGGAGATCATAGTTGGTCTGGAAAACCAATGCAACGATGTATACCTGAAATTCTAAATTTTTTATATTATGATGTCTTAAAAAAGCAGAAAAGGCAAATAGATCGTACTATTTAGCGCAATAAAAAAAATAGTAACTATGATGAAAATTTCACCTTAATTACTAAATTAATTTTGTTTTTTTTTAGAACTAAGCCTGTCCTGAAGGTCCAAAATTCATTGGAATTGGAGGTTTCTCATAATCTTTAATCTCTCCATGAGCTTGTTCAAACTTTCTAACATTGTCTGCTAAAGCTTTCGTTAATCTCTTTGCGTGTTGTGGAGTTAATATAATTCTAGATTTAACTTTCGCCTTCGGTACACCAGGCATTATATTGATGAAATCAACAATAAATTCTGACATAGAATGATTAATAATTGCAAGATTAGAATAAGTTCCTTCAGCAATTTCTTGATCTAATTCAATATTTATTTGTCCGTCTTTGTTTTGATTTTCTTCCATAATATGTATCGTTAAATTGTGTATTTATTGAACTGTTAAAAGCTGTAAAAAATAAAAAGTTGAATTGAATAGTGTAAATATTAAGTTACAGTAAACAATTCAACTTTTAAACTTTTAACGATTAAACGTCTATTTAGAAACTTTGTTCTATTTCATCTTTAGGGCCAACAATAACATTATCGTAAGCTCTCATACCTGTACCTGCTGGTATTCTCTTACCAACAATTACATTCTCTTTTAAGCCTTCTAAAGTATCAATCTTACCACTTACAGCAGCCTCGTTTAATACTTTTGTAGTTTCCTGGAAGGAAGCTGCAGAAATAAACGATTTTGTTTGAAGTGATGCTCTTGTAATACCTTGTAAAACTTGTTCAGCCGTTGCTGGTTTTGCATCTCTTGCAGTCACTAAGTTATTGTCATTTCTTCTTAATAAAGAATTTTCATCTCTTAATTGACGTGCAGAAATAATTTGACCTGCATTTAAGTTTATAGAATCTCCAACTTCTTCAACAACCTTCATTCCGTATATTGCGTCATTATCTTTGATAAAGTCAATTTTGTGAATTAATTGATTCTCTAAGAATAAAGTATCTCCAGAATCAATAATTTTAACTTTACGCATCATTTGACGAACAACAACTTCGAAATGTTTGTCGTTAATTTTCACACCTTGTAAACGATATACTTCTTGTATTTCATTTACTAAGTATTCTTGTACTGCTGATGGTCCTTTTATTCTTAAAATATCCGAAGGAGTCGTTGCTCCATCTGATAAAGGCATACCTGCTTTAATAAAGTCATTCTCTTGAACTAAAATCTGATTAGAAAGTTTTACTAAATACTTACTAATATCTCCAGTTTTAGATTCAACAATAATTTCTCTATTACCACGCTTAATTTTCCCGAAAGAAACAACACCGTCAATCTCTGAAACAACAGATGGATTAGAAGGGTTACGTGCTTCAAATAATTCTGTTACACGTGGTAAACCTCCAGTAATATCTCCTGCTTTACCAGATTTTCTTGGTATTTTAACTAAAACATGTCCAGATTCAACTTTATCTCCATCACTTATCATTAAGTGTGCTCCTACAGGTAAACTATAAGAACGTAAAGCATTTCCGTCATTATCTTCTACAATTAAAGATGCAATGATTTTCTTGTTTTTAGAATCTATCATTACTTTTTCTTGGAAACCAGTTTGCTCATCAACTTCTACAGAGTAATTAACACCTTGTTGTAAATTGTCAAACTTCACTTTTCCTCCAAATTCAGAAACAATTACACCGTTAAATGGATCCCATTGAACAATTACATCTCCTTTTTTAATCGATTTACGATCTTTATCAAAAATAATAGAACCGTAAGGAAGAATATTTGTACTCTGAGTAATTCCTGTTTTCTTATCTATAATTTTAATTTCTCCAGTTCTAGAAATTACTGTTTCAACTTCTTTACCATCTTTGTCTTTACCTACAACTGTACGTAAATCATCAATAACAACTTTACCATCGAACTTAGCAATTAATTTATTTTCTTCAGAAATATTACCTGCAACCCCACCAACGTGGAATGTACGTAATGTTAACTGTGTTCCTGGTTCTCCAATAGATTGCGCTGCAATTACTCCTACTGCTTCACCAATTTGTACTTTATTAAGAGTTGACAAACTTTGTCCGTAACATTTTGCACAAATTCCTTTTACAGACTCACATGTTAATGCTGATCTTACTTGTACATTATCAATTCCTGATTTCTCAACAGCAACTGCTAATTTAAAAGTAATACGCTCATTAGCTCCTATAATAAGATCTTCTGTTAATGGATGATAAACATCTTGTAAAGAAATACGTCCTTCAATTCTATCTGATAAAGATTCTACAATCTCATCATTTTTCTTTAATGGCGAAACGTCTAAACCTCTTAATGTACCACAATCTTCTTCGTTAATAATAACGTCTTGCGAAACATCTACTAATCTACGAGTTAAGTAACCAGCATCTGCCGTTTTTAAAGCGGTATCTGCTAAACCTTTACGCGCACCGTGAGTAGAAATAAAGTATTCAAGAATTGATAATCCTTCCTTAAAGTTAGAAAGAATTGGATTCTCAATAATTTCTCCACCACCTGCAGTAGATTTTTTAGGTTTTGCCATTAATCCACGCATACCTGTTAACTGACGAATTTGTTCTTTAGAACCCCTTGCACCAGAATCAAGCATCATGTATACTGAGTTGAAACCTTGTTGATCTTCACGTAAATTTTTCATAGATAATTCAGTTAATCTGTTGTTGGTTGAACCCCAAACATCAATTACCTGATTGTAACGCTCTTTTTGCGTTAACATACCCATGTTATAATTCCCTACAATTGCCGCTACTTCTTTATTAGCAGTGTCAATCATAGATTGTTTTTCTTTAGGAATAATAATATCCCCTAATGAGAATGATAAACCACCTTGGAAGGCAAATTTATATCCCATGTTTTTTATTTGATCTAAGAAATCACCTGTTGTAGGAACATCTGTAGCTTTTAAAATACCACCAATAATTCCACGTAAGTTTTTCTTAGTTAATACCTCATTAATATAACCTGCAGCAGGAGGAACAACTTCATTAAATAAAACTCTACCAACAGTAGTTTTTATAATTTTTCTAACCTGTTCTCCATTTTCATCAACATCATAGGTTCTTACTTTAATACCCGCATTTAAGTCTACCATTTCTTCGTTAAAAGCAATCGTTACTTCTTCTGGCGAGTAGAAAGTTAATCCTTCTCCTTTAATTGGAACTTCTGGAGTAGAAATTCTTTCTTTAGTCATATAATACAAACCAAGTACCATATCCTGAGAAGGTACAGTTACTGGCGCACCATTTGCAGGGTTTAAGATATTATGAGAAGCTAACATTAATATTTGTGCTTCTAAAATAGCTTCTGGTCCTAATGGTAAGTGAACAGCCATTTGATCCCCATCAAAATCGGCATTAAAGGCAGAACATGCAAGTGGATGTAACTGTATTGCTTTACCTTCAATTAATTTTGGTTGAAATGCTTGTATACCAAGTCTGTGTAAAGTAGGTGCTCTGTTTAATAAAACAGGGTGTCCTTTAATTACATTTTCTAAAATATCCCAAACAACTGGTTCTTTTCTATCTATTATTTTCTTTGCAGATTTAACTGTTTTTACAATTCCTCTTTCAATTAATTTACGAATTACAAAAGGCTTGTAAAGTTCAGCTGCCATATCTTTAGGGATACCACATTCTGATAATTTCAATTCTGGTCCAACAACAATTACAGAACGTGCAGAATAATCAACACGTTTTCCTAATAAATTCTGACGGAAACGTCCTTGTTTACCTTTTAATGAATCTGATAAAGATTTTAAAGGTCTGTTAGATTCAGTTTTTACTGCTGATGATTTACGTGTGTTATCAAATAATGAATCAACAGATTCTTGTAACATACGTTTTTCATTACGTAAAATAACTTCAGGAGCTTTTATTTCAACTAATCTTTTTAAACGATTGTTTCTAATAATTACTCTTCTGTATAAATCATTTAAATCTGATGTTGCAAAACGACCTCCATCTAATGGAACTAAAGGACGTAATTCTGGTGGAATTACTGGTACAGCCTTCATAATCATCCATTCAGGTTTATTCTCTCTATTCTTTTGAGAATCTCTAAATGCTTCAACAACATTTAAACGTTTTAACGCTTCAGTTTTACGTTGTTTAGATGTTTCTGTATTTGCTTTGTGTCTTAATTCAAAAGATAACGCATCTAAATCGATACGTGCTAATAAATCAATTAAACACTCTGCTCCCATTTTAGCGATAAACTTGTTTGGGTCAGAATCATCTAAATATTGGTTTTCTTGTGGTAACTCGTCAGCAATATCTAAGTATTCTTCTTCCGTTAAGAAATCCATTTTTTGTAATGGTTCCCCTTCGATGTTTTTTGCAATACCTGGCTGAATTACTACGTATCTTTCGTAGTAAATAATCATATCTAACTTTTTAGATGGTAAACCTAAAAGGTATCCCATTTTGTTAGGTAATGATCTAAAGTACCAAATATGAGCTACTGGTACCACTAAATTAATGTGACCAACTCTATCTCTACGTACTTTTTTCTCAGTTACTTCTACACCACATCTATCACAAACGATACCTTTGTAGCGAATTCTTTTGTACTTTCCACAAGCACATTCATAATCCTTAACAGGACCAAAAATACGCTCACAAAATAAACCATCTCTTTCTGGTTTATGTGTACGGTAGTTTATTGTTTCTGGTTTTAAAACTTCACCTTTAGAAATTTCTAAAATAGCTTCTGGTGATGATAAACCAATTGAGATTTTATTAAACTTTTTTACAGTGTACTTCTCTTGTTTCCTTGCCATGTTGATGGATTCGAATTAAAATTGTAAAAATGGTCTCAATGAGACTTATAAATAAATGATTGTTAGAAGTAGATTAAAAACCTACTTCTAACATCAATCTTTGTTATTCTTCTAATCTAACGTCTAAACCTAAACCTTTCAGCTCATGCATTAATACGTTAAAAGATTCAGGTAAACCTGGTTCTGGCATAGTTTCACCTTTCACGATTGCTTCATACGTTTTAGCTCTACCCATAACATCATCAGATTTTACCGTTAAGATTTCTCTTAAGATACTTGATGCACCATATGCTTCAAGTGCCCAAACTTCCATCTCTCCAAAACGCTGACCTCCAAATTGTGCTTTACCACCTAAAGGTTGTTGTGTTATTAATGAATAAGGACCAATAGAACGCGCGTGCATTTTATCTTCAATCATGTGTCCTAACTTAATCATATAAATGATACCTACAGTTGCTGCTTGATCGAAACGTTTTCCTGTTCCACCATCATATAAATAAGTATGACCAAATCTTGGTACACCCGCTTCATCTGTAATTTCATTGATCTGATCTAAAGATGCTCCATCAAAAATTGGTGTTGCATATTTAGTTCCTAATTTTTGACCTGCCCAACCAAGAACAGTTTCATAAATCTGACCAATATTCATACGAGAAGGTACACCTAATGGATTTAACACGATATCTACTGGAGTTCCATCTTCTAAGAAAGGCATGTCTTCTGCTCTTACAATTCTAGCAACAATACCTTTATTTCCATGACGTCCTGCCATTTTATCACCTACTTTTAACTTACGTTTTTTAGCAACGTAAATCTTAGCCAGTTTTAAAATTCCTGCTGGTAATTCATCACCTACAGAGATTGTAAACTTTTGACGACGTAAAGAACCTTGTAAATCATTTACTCTAATTTTGTAGTTGTGAACTAATTCACCTACTAAATCATTCAATTCTTTATCTGTAGTCCATGAACCTGTTAAATGCACATAATCATCAACAGAGTTTAACATTTTTAAAGTATATTTTTTACCTTTTGGTAAAACTTCTTCTCCTAAATCGTTAAATACTCCTTGAGATGTTTTTCCACTAATTAAAGTAAATAACTTCTCAATTAACTCATCTTTTAAGCTTTCAAATTGAGAAACAAAAGAAGATTCTAAAGTAGCAACAGCTTCTTTATCTCTTAATCTCTTGTTCTTATCTTTTACAGCTCTTTTGAATAATTTTTTATCAATTACTACACCTCTTAAAGATGGAGAAGCTTTTAATGATGCATCTTTTACATCACCAGCTTTATCACCAAAAATTGCACGTAATAATTTTTCTTCTGGAGTTGGATCAGATTCTCCTTTTGGTGTAATCTTACCTATTAAGATATCACCAGGATTTACTTCTGCTCCAATTCTAATCATTCCATTTTCATCTAAATCTTTTGTAGCTTCTTCAGAAACGTTAGGAATATCATTAGTTAACTCTTCAGTTCCTAATTTTGTATCTCTAACATCTAAAGAATACTCATCAATATGAATAGATGTAAATATATCTTCACGAACTACTCTTTCAGAAATTACAATTGCATCCTCAAAGTTATACCCTTTCCAAGGCATAAAGGCTACTTTCATATTTATTCCTAAAGCTAATTCTCCTTTTTGTGTTGCATAACCTTCACAAAGAACTTGACCTTCTGAAACTCTATCACCTTTTTCTACAATTGGCTTTAAGTTAATAGAAGTACCTTGATTGGTTTTTCTAAATTTAATTAAGTTATAAGAAACTTCATCAGAATCAAAACTTACAAGTCTTTCTTCATCTGTTCTATCATACTTAATTGTAATTCTATTAGCATCAACGTATTCAACTACTCCTGCTCTTTCAGCATTAATTAAAATACGAGAATCTTTCGCAACTCTACGTTCTAATCCTGTACCAACAATTGGTGACTGTGGACGTAATAAAGGTACTGCTTGACGCATCATGTTAGATCCCATCAATGCACGATTGGCATCATCATGTTCCAAGAAAGGAATTAAAGATGCTGAAATTGATGCAATTTGATTTGGAGCAACATCCATAAAGTTAATATCACCTGGAGTAACAACAGGGAAATCTCCTTCTTCACGAGCAATAACTCTATCTAAAACGATAGCTCCATCTTCTTTTAATTCTAAATTAGATTGGGCAATTTTCATACCTTCCTCTTCTTCAGCACTTAAATATATTGGCTCATCATTAGATACAACACCTTTCTCAACTTTTCTATATGGCGTTTCAATGAATCCTAAATTGTTCACTTTTGCAAAAACTGCAAGTGAAGAAATTAAACCAATATTTGGTCCCTCTGGAGTTTCAATAGGACATAAACGACCGTAATGTGTATAGTGAACATCACGAACCTCAAACCCTGCTCTCTCTCTTGATAAACCACCTGGTCCAAGAGCCGATAAACGACGCTTATGAGTAATCTCTGCTAATGGATTCGTTTGATCCATAAACTGAGACAACTGGTTAGTTCCAAAAAATGAGTTAATTACAGATGATAATGTTTTTGCATTAATTAAATCGATAGGAGTAAACACCTCGTTATCACGTACATTCATACGCTCACGAATTGTTCTAGCCATACGAGCTAAACCAACACCAAACTGACCTGCTAATTGTTCTCCAACAGTTCTTACACGTCTATTAGATAAGTGATCAATATCATCAACTTCTGCTTTAGAGTTGATTAACTCAATTAAATATTTAATAATCGTTATAATATCTAATTTTGTTAATACTTTTTGATCAATTGGTTCATTCAACTGAAGTTTAGTGTTCATTCTAAAACGACCAACTTCACCTAAATTATATCTTTGTTCAGAAAAGAATAACTTATCTATAATACCTCTTGCAGTCTCCTCATCTGGCGGTTCTGCATTACGCAATTGTCTATAAATATGCTCTACTGCTTCTTTTTCTGAATTTGTAGGATCTTTTTGTAATGTATTATGAATAATAGCATAATCTGCCATATCGTTGTCTTCTTTATGAAGTAAAACGGTTTTAGCACCTGCCTCTATTATTTCATCAATATGTTCTTTTTCTAAAATTGTATCACGATCAAAAATAATTTCATTTCTTTCGATTGATACAACTTCTCCAGTATCTTCATCTACAAAATCTTCATGCCAAGTTTTTAAAACTCTAGCAGCCAATTTGCGACCTAATACTTTTTTTAATCCTGCTTTAGAAACTTTTACTTCTTCTGCAAGATCAAAAATTTCTAAAATATCTTTATCTCTTTCAAAACCAATGGCTCTGAATAATGTTGTTACTGGTAATTTTTTCTTTCTATCAATATAAGCATACATTACTTGATTGATATCGGTAGCAAATTCTATCCAAGATCCTTTAAAAGGAATTACTCTTGCAGAATATAATTTTGTACCGTTTGCATGAAAAGATTGTCCAAAGAATACACCAGGAGACCTGTGTAATTGAGAAACTACAACACGCTCTGCACCATTAATTACGAAGGTACCAGAGTTTGTCATGTAAGGAATTGTACCAAGATATACATCTTGAACAATAGTTTCGAAATCTTCATGTTCTGGATCTGTACAATACAATTTTAGACGTGCTTTTAAAGGCACACTGTGTGTAAGACCTCTTTCAATACATTCTTGAATTGAATATCTTGGTGGATCTACAAAGTAGTCTAAAAATTCTAATACAAATTGGTTTCTTGTGTCTGTAATTGGAAAGTTATCCATGAAGGTTTTGTACAAACCTTCTTCACCTCTTTCTTCTGCCTTAGTTTGAAGTTGGAAAAAATCTTGAAAAGATTTTACCTGAATATCCAAAAAGTCTGGATACTCTTTAATCATTTGAGAAGTAGCGAAGTTGATTCTTTCAGTAGTATTTTTCGTTGCCAAAAGAGAATATTTTTTTGATTAAAATCTAAATTATAATAAAAAACGAATATATACACAAAATGGTTTAGGTCTAAAAACCTTAGTTTTTAGTACCTAAACCTAAAATTGTTTTCCCGTTTCGAAAACCTCGAAATCGGGAGTAATAGCTTATTTAAGCTCTACTTCAGCTCCAGCTTCTTCTAAAGATTTTTTAAGACCTTCAGCCTCATCTTTAGATACACCTTCTTTTACTGCTGCAGGAGCACTATCTACGATACCTTTAGCTTCTTTCAAACCTAAACCAGTTAATTCTTTAACTAACTTTACTACTGCTAATTTAGAACCACCTGCTGCTGTTAAGATAACATCAAATTCAGTTTGTTCTTCTACTTCTTCACCTGCTGCTGCTGGGCCTGCTACTGCAACTGCTGCTGCTGCTGGCTCAATACCATACTCATCTTTTAAGATAGTAGCTAATTCATTAACTTCTTTTACTGTTAAGTTAACTAATTGTTCTGCGAAATCTTTTAAGTCTGCCATTTTAATTGTTTTAAAAATTTTGTTTATTATAGTTTATTTGTGCGCGTAATTATTTTTCAGATAATGTCTTAAGAATACCTGAAAGTGTTTGACCACCTGATTGTAATGCTGAAATAACATTTTTAGCTGGTGATTGTAATAATCCAATGATTTCTCCAATTAATTCTTCTCTAGATTTAATATCTACAAGAGCGTCTAATTGATCATCACCAATGTAAACAGATTCTTCTGCAAATGCACCTTTTAATATAGGTCTATCTTTAGTTTTCTTTCTGAATTCTTTGATTAATTTTGCTGGAGCATTTGCTGCTTCAGAAATCATCATTGATGTATTACCTTTTAATACTGATGCTAAGTCTCCAAAATCTTTATCTGAAGCCTCCATTGCTTTTGCAAGCAACGTATTTTTAACAACTGATAACTGAACATTTGCTTTAAAACAAGCTCTACGTAAATTCGTAGTAGTTTTTGCATTTAATCCAGAAATATCTGCTAAATATAATGTATTTGTACCTGCTAATACTGCTGTTAAATCTTGTATTACTTGTGATTTCTCTTCTCTAGTCATAATTATAAGTTTTAACGTATTAAACAGCTTTCACCTCAACAGCAATACTAGGACTCATAGTACTAGACATAAAAACGCTTTTTACATACGTTCCTTTTGCAGTTGTTGGTTTCAATTTAATAATTGTTTGTATTAACTCGTTTGCATTTTCTTCAATTTTCTTAGCATCAAAAGATACTTTTCCAATTGCTGCATGTACGATACCAGTTTTATCAACTTTAAAATCGATTTTACCAGCTTTTACATCTTGAACAGCTTTAGCAACATCCATCGTTACTGTACCAGTTTTTGGATTTGGCATTAAACCTCTAGGACCTAAAATTCTTCCTAAGGGACCTAATTTACCCATTACACTTGGCATCGTAATAATTACATCTACGTCTGTCCATCCTCCTTTAATTTTTTGAAGGTACTCATCTAACCCAACATAATCTGCGCCTGCTGCTGTAGCTTCTGCTTCTTTATCTGGAGTTACTAATGCTAATACTTTTACATCTTTTCCTGTTCCGTGAGGTAATGTTACAACTCCACGAACCATTTGATTTGCTTTACGAGGATCTACTCCTAAACGTATAGCTAAATCTACTGATGCATCAAACTTTACATTAGTAATGTCTTTAACTAGCGCTGAAGCAACTGCTAAATCATAAGATTTAGAGCTATCTACCTTTGCGTAAGCTTCTTTTTGCTTTTTTGTTAATTTTGCCATTTTACTACTTTTTATAAAGTTTATGCTGGTGCATCACCTTTTACTGTTAATCCCATAGAACGTGCTGTACCTGCAATCATACGCATTGCTGAAGAAACTTCAAAGGCATTTAAATCTACCATTTTGTCTTCTGCAATTACTTTAATTTGATCCCAAGTAACTGATGCTACTTTCTTTCTGTTTGGTTCACCTGAACCTTTTTTAATTTTGGCCGCTTCTAGTAACTGGACTGCTGCAGGAGGAGTTTTTATAAGAAAATCAAATGATTTATCTTTGAAAACAGTAATAACAACAGGTAAAACTTTACCTTGTTTGTCTTGCGTTCTTGCATTAAACTGTTTACAGAACTCCATAATGTTAACACCAGCAGCTCCTAAAGCGGGTCCAACCGGCGGCGATGGATTCGCTGCGCCTCCCCTTACTTGTAACTTAACTACTTTACTAACTTCTTTTGCCATTTTAAAAATGTTTAATGATTTGCTTTAATTTGGAAGCTAAAAACAAATCGGAATAAATATATATATTTGTGTAACAATTATATCTTCTCTACTTGCATATAACTTAATTCTAAAGGTGTTTTTCTTCCAAAGATTTTCACCATTACTTCAAGTTTACGCTTTTCTTCATTTACTTTTTCTATAGTTCCGTCAAATCCATTAAAAGGACCATCTACAACTTTTACAGTTTCCCCAATATTAAAAGGAATTGCAATATTTTCATCTTGAATAGAAAGTTCATCAACTTTACCTAACATTCTATTTACTTCTGATTTTCTCATAGGAACAGGTTCACCACCTTTTGTTTCCCCTAAAAAACCAATAACTCCAGTAATTGCTTTTATTACGTGTGGCACCTCTCCTGAAAGATTAGCTTCAACCATAATATAACCTGGAAAGTAAACTCTTTCTCTATTAACTTTCTTCCCGTCTCTTATTTGAACCACTTTTTCAGTTGGCACAATTACCTGACTCACGTAATCCGATAACCCTACTCTAGAAATTTCTGTTTCTATGTAAGCTTTTACTTTATTTTCTTGCCCACCAATGGCTCTTACAACATACCATTTCATCACTGTATCAGCCATAATTTATTTATTTTTTAAAATAATTTAAAAAAGTTATCTAATCCAGTTTGAAAAACATAGTCTATACCAGCAACAGCTAATGCAAACAAAATTGTAAATACAGCTACTGTTACAGTTGTTTTTTGTGCATCCTCCTTAGAAACCCACGTCATGTGGTTACTTAACTCCTCAAAAGAATCTTTAATATATTGTATAAATTTCATCTTACATTTATATTTTTTGCACGGGCGGAGAGATTCGAACTCCCGACAGCTGGTTTTGGAGACCAGTGCTCTACCGCTGAACTACGCCCGTTTCTTATTCATTGATAAAGGCATCCCGTTAAAAACGGGACACCCTTATGATTTATTGATCAGTAAACTAATAAAAATTTTAGTCTAATAATTCAGTTACCTGACCAGCTCCTACAGTTCTACCACCCTCACGGATTGCAAAACGTAAACCAATATTTAATGCAATTGGTTGGATTAAGTCTACAGTAATTGTTAAGTTATCTCCTGGCATTACCATTTCAACACCATCAGGTAAATTAATTGTACCTGTTACATCTGTAGTTCTTACATAGAACTGAGGACGATAATTGTTATGGAATGGAGTATGACGACCACCTTCTTCTTTTTTCAAAACATAAACTTCTGCTTTGAATTTAGCGTGTGGTGTTACAGAACCTGGCTTACAGATTACCATACCTCTCTTAATATCTTCTTTTGCAACACCTCTTAACAAGATACCAGCATTATCTCCTGCCTCACCTCTATCCAAGATTTGACGGAACATTTCAATACCAGTTACAGTAGAAGTCATTTTTTCAGCACCCATACCAATGATGTCAACAACATCACCTGTATTAGCAATACCTGTTTCAATACGACCAGTAGCAACAGTACCACGACCAGTAATTGAGAATACATCCTCAACAGGCATTAAGAAATCTTTATCAATCTCTCTTAATGGCTCTTCAATCCAAACATCAACAGCTTCCATTAATTCTAAGACAGTATCTACCCATTTTTGCTCACCGTTCAATGCACCTAATGCAGAACCAGCGATTACAGGTCCATTATCTCCATCGTATTCATAAAAAGAAAGTAATTCTCTTACTTCCATATCTACTAATTCGATTAATTCCTCATCATCAACCATATCAACTTTGTTCATGAATACTACCATACGAGGAATACCAACCTGGCGTCCTAAAAGGATATGCTCACGAGTTTGTGGCATTGGTCCATCTGTAGCAGCAACAACTAAAATTGCACCGTCCATTTGAGCAGCACCTGTTACCATGTTCTTTACGTAATCCGCGTGACCTGGACAGTCTACGTGGGCGTAGTGACGATTAGCTGTTTGATACTCAACATGAGAAGTGTTAATTGTAATACCTCTTTCTTTTTCTTCTGGTGCATTATCAATCTGATCAAAAGATTTAGATTCGCAGAAACCTGCATCCGATAATACTTTAGTAATAGCCGCAGTTAAAGTAGTCTTACCGTGATCTACGTGTCCGATAGTACCAATGTTTAAGTGTGGCTTCGAACGGTCAAAATTTGCTTTTGCCATGATTATTGATTTTAATTCTTAGTTTAAATATATTTAGTGTCTAATAATACGTATTAATTGAGCCAGCGATGGGAGTTGAACCCACGACCTCATCCCTACCAAGGATGCGCTCTACCAACTGAGCTACACCGGCTTGTTGGTAATTTTGAGCGAAAGACCGGGTTCGAACCGGCGACATTCAGCTTGGAAGGCTGACGCTCTACCAACTGAGCTACTTTCGCAATATGTAAATTCGTGGGGAGAGCAGGATTCGAACCTGCGAAGACGTAGTCAACGGAGTTACAGTCCGTCCTCGTTGGCCGCTTGAGTATCTCCCCTTTAAAATTTACTATGTTAATGAACTTGTTTTTTACTTTTTGAGCCGATGGAGGGACTCGAACCCACGACCTGCTGATTACAAATCAGCTGCTCTAGCCAGCTGAGCTACATCGGCTTTTGTTGTAAAAAAACAACCCGCTATTTCTAACGGATTGCAAATGTATAAAGTTTTTTTATATTCTAAAACATTTTATAATTATATTTTTACTTTTTTTTCACATTTTATGAAATTAAGGAATCTCGCTGTTTTTCTTTTGATCTTTTCAATTGCCTCTTTAAGCTGTCAACCGCTGAATTAACGCCCTCTTCAAAGGTTTTTGTTTCTCTTTTTATGATTAATTCGCTCCCTGGAATATTTATCTTTATTTCTGTTATTTTATTTTCTTTATCACTTTTATTTTGAACTTTTAAAAAAACTTCTGCATCTACTATCTTATCATGGTACTTTACCAACGATTCTACCTTCTTTTCTACAAACTTAATTAAGTCACTGTCTGCATTAAAATTAACTGATTGTGTGAATACTTTCATAAATCATCCTTTTTTATAGCCCCTAGGGTGAGCTTGGTTATACACTTTTTTTATTTCCTCAAGACTATTATGTGTATAGACTTGGGTGGAAGCTAAAGAGGAATGCCCTAACAGTTCTTTAACTGAATTTAAGTCTGCACCTTCATTTAATAAATGTGTAGCAAAAGAATGCCTTAGAATATGTGGGCTTTTTTTCACCTTAGTGGAGACGTTACTAAAGTATGAATTTATAACTCTGTAGACAAGGGTTTCATAAATTTTATTTCCTTTTTCTGTGATAAAAAGCACCTCTAACTCTTTTGAGAACTCTTTTTTTAATTCTAGATACTTTTTCAAAGTAGACACAACAGATTGTAATAGAGGCACAAAGCGCTCCTTATTTCTTTTACCTAAAACTTTAATAACCCCATTAGAAAAACTAACATCAACTTCTTTTATATTGATTAGCTCTGCTCTTCTTATTCCTGTGGAATAAAACAACTCTACAATTAACTTATTTCTTACGGACGTGAAATCATGTTCTTCATCAATACTATTAATAACTAAATTGATTTCTTTTGAAGAAAAGGGAACTTGTACTTTTTTCGCAACTTTTAAAGCCCTGTGTTTAGAAAGGGGATTAATTTCTATTTGTCTTGTTTTCTGAAGGAATTTATAAAATGATTTTAGAGAGCTTACTTTTCTATTGATCGTTCTATTCGATATCTCACTATCGACTAAAGAAACAATCCAATTTCGAATTTGGGGATAATGCACAGATAGCAATTCTTCTTGATGATATTCTGTTGCTAAGAAATCTCTAAACGAGACTAAATCATTCTTATACGCAGTAACTGTGTGTACAGAATATTTTTTTTCTAAAGACAGATATTCTAAAAATGCAGCAATCAAAGTTTAATTATTTTATACGTAAATCTACAAAAAAATGCATAAAAAAACTCGTATTGAAAATTCAATACGAGTTTTATAATTTAAAAATAAGTTATTTCTAACCTACTTCTTCTTTTGTTCTTAAACGTTGAACGTAAGAGGCTTTAATTCTTTGAGCTCTATTCGCTACAGATGGCTTTGTAAAGTTTTTTCTGTTACGTAAGTTTCTCATAGTTTTAGTTCTATCAAATTTTCTTTTGTAACGCTTTAAAGCTCTATCTATATTCTCTCCTTCTTTTATAGGTATAATTAACATATGTTGGCACCTCCTTTCATAGTATCTTTATATTTTGAATAGTATTTAAACTATTGGTTTATTTTTTGGACTGCAAATGTAATTACAAATTATGAATTGACAATTAGGAAAATTAAATTATTTTACTACACTGAATTTGCGTTAGGGATTGAAACGTCATCCTTTTTTGTTTTTCGCAAAAAAGATACAGTAGAAAGCCCGACCTTTAGGGAACGCTATAAAAATTAATAATTTTCAGTTTGTCGTTTTAGTAAATTTATGTTGCCGGCTTGTACTCCTTTTTATCTATAACAATTTTCGCGATAATTTCTTTTAAGATTTCTGAAGTTCCTCCTCCTATTGGTCCTAACCTACTATCTCTTAATAAACGTGCCATCGGATACTCTTCCATATAACCATAACCTCCTAATAACTGAAGTGCGTCATAGATTACTTCGTCTGCCATTTTTGTAGACAACAACTTAGACATACTTGCTTCTTTCACAACATATTGTCCGTTATTTAAGCGCTTTGCAATTGAGTAATTATACTCTCTACACATATCTACTTTACTTGCCATTTCTGCAATTTTGTGTCTTAAAACCTGAAATTTGTCCAAAGACTTCCCAAAAGCTATTCTTTCTTGCATGTACTTTACAGCGTAATCGACAGCAAATTCTGCTCTCGCATGTGCATTTACCCCCATTATTAAACGCTCTAAAGCAAAGTGTTGCATTATATAAGGAAAACCTTTTCCTTCTTCTCCCATTAAATTTTCTACAGGGATTTCTACATTATCAAAAGCGATTTCTGCTGTGTCTGATGCACGCCAACCTAATTTATCTAATTTGGTCGCAGAGATTCCTTTTGTATTTCTATCAACTACAAAAATACTGACTCCTTTATATTTATCTGAAGGATCAGTTTTTGCTGCAACGATTAAATAATCTGAATACACGCCATTTGTAATAAACGTTTTTGATCCGTTTAAAAGATAGGTGTCACCTTGTTTAATTGCCGTTGAACGCATACCTGCAACATCAGAACCCCCAAAAGGCTCTGTGATACATAAACAGCCAATCATATCTCCCTCAACACTTGGTACTAGATATTTGTTTTTAATAAAAGCATCACCTTCTTTATTAAGGTGCGTCATTGCCAAATACTCATGTGCCCATATTGCAGCTGCAAATCCGCCAGAATTTATTTTTTGTAATTCTTCTAAAAAGATAACTGTATAGAAAAGATCTAGATTCATTCCTCCATATTCTTCAGGAGTTGACAAACCAAAATACCCCATTTCACCAAATTTCTTCCAAATAAAACGTTCTATAGATCCACTTTTTTCCCATTTCTCTATATGAGGAACTACTTCTTTTTGTAAAAAATCTTTGAAACTTGCACGAAATGCTTCATGTTCTTCAGTAAAATACATACTGCTCATAAGCCAATAAATGTGTTTATTATTTGTTTATTTAGCTAACAAATATAAGGCAATTCTATCATAATTATCCAAAGGAAAATTTTTGATATTTTTTAATTCTGAAATATCTTGAAGTTCGGCAACTTCGTCTCTATAATTAAAGATATTTACACATAAATCATAATCAATATATGGGTTTTTTAACAGTTCTTTAAAAGATACTGTATTCACATTTATTTTTTTTATGACTGGTTTCTCAAAAATTTTAAAGGTTAATAAAATTCTAGCCGCAACTTCTTTCTCTAAACCCCAAACTTCATAAATTTGACTTTCAAAAGAAAACCCTTGTAATTTTGACCGATATTTAACAATACGTTCTGAAAATGCAGGTCCAATTCCATTAATCGTTTTAAAGTCTTCTACTGTTGCTTTATTGATGTCTGAAGTTGATATAATTTTCTTTGTATAAGAGTTTTTAATTTTGGTCGATGTAACACTACTTTTCGAGTTTTGCTGACTTCTCTTTACAACCCAATCTGGGAATTTAAAATACGGAGAAATCTTACCCAATAATGAATCTGAAATTTTAGTTACTTTTTGAAATTCTTTTTTTGAGTTGATAAATTTATTGGTTTTTCTAAAAGCCAGTAGTCTATCAATCTCTTGTAGAGACATTCCTAATTGTTCTCCTTTATAATCTGTTATATAATTCGGATTAAAAGGATAAGTTTTAGGTTTTCTATCCTCAACTTCAATCGCTTTTAAGCTGTCTATTTGATGTTGAAAAGCAAGTAACTCAGGTTGATTTACATCTGTGATTTTATCCGAAGAAAAAACATCTGTATAAATACATATTTGAAGAAGAAGTATTAATAATACTAAAAAAAAAATCCCATTTCTTTGGCTTTTGTTATACCAGAAATGGGATTTTACTATTTTCATAAAAAAATTTATGCTTTGTTTGCTTTTATAGCATTCTTATATTTCACTAATTCTTCTTTTACTTTTGGTGCAAGAATAATTAAACCTATCATATTTGGAACCATCATTGCAAAAACCATTGCATCTGAGAAACCAATAACAGACCCTAAACTTGCTGCAGCTCCAATAACTACGAATACACAGAAAATTACTTTATAAGTATATTCCATTCTTTTAGATCTTCCAAATAAATAAACCCAACCTTGAAAACCATAGTAAGACCAAGAAATCATAGAACTAAAAGCGAATAAAACAACTGCAACAGTTAACACGTATGGAAACCAAGAAATTGCAGATTCAAATGCACCTGAAGTTAATAAAATTGCTTGTGCATCATTTAATGAAGCGTTTTCAGCAGTAACATTACCAGTAATAATTAACACCAAAGCTGTCATTGTACACACTACAACAGTATCAATAAATGGCTCTAATAAAGCAACCATACCTTCACTTGCTGCGTATTTTGTTTTTACAGCTGAATGCGCTATAGATGCAGAACCAATACCAGCTTCATTTGAGAAAGCTGCTCTTCTAAATCCTTGAACTAAAACTCCAACAGCACCACCAGCAATTCCATCTGGACTAAATGCTCCGTTAAATATTTGAGCGAATGCATCACCTATCATGTCATAATTTGCGAAAATTACAAAAAGTGAAGCTGCTACATATATTGCTACCATAAAAGGAACAATTTTGTCTGTTACTTTTGCTATTTTTTTGATTCCTCCAATAATAACAATACCTACTAAAACTGCCATTACTAAACCAAATAACCATCCTTTACCATGTAAGAAAGAAACCCCTCCAACTGGTGTTGTAATATTCTCAACTAATTGAAACGCTTGATTTACTTGAAACATGTTTCCACCTCCAAAAGAACCTCCAATTACAAAAACTGCGAATAATCCTGCTAAAATTTTTCCTAATGTTTTATTTTTTAATCCTTTTGTTAAATAATACATTGGACCACCATAAACAGTTCCGTCAGCTTCAATATCTCTATATTTTACACCTAATGTACATTCTACGAATTTAGAAGCCATCCCTAAAAATCCTGCAACAATCATCCAAAAAGTAGCACCCGCACCACCAATTGAAACTGCAATTGCAACACCAGCAATGTTACCCAAACCAACAGTTGCAGATAATGCTGCTGTTAATGCCTGAAAGTGAGAAACTTCTCCACTATGCCCTTCGACTCTTATTGTATCTGGATTATCATCTTCATCAGTAAATTCAGATTTTGATATTTCTACATTATGATCTACTCTATCCTCTAAATCGTCATATTTACCTCTAACAATATTAATAGAAGTTATAAAACCTCTAAAATTGATAAAATTGAAATAAAACGTAAAATAAGTTGCTCCCAAAATTAAAGGGAACAAAACCCAATAAATACTAACTGTATCAGTAAAAGGAATTTGGTAAAAAATTATATCAACAAACCACCCTGTAAGGTTCCCAAATACTTCATCAATCTTTTGATCTAATCCTTTTTCTTGTGCAAATGTTAAAAATGGAACTGCTGAAAAAAGCAGGGAGAGAAGTTTTTTATTCATAATATATTTTGATTAGTTTTTATTTTGTAGCTCGCAATATCATGAAAAAATGCTCTTTTAACAAGTTTTATGCGTTAAAAGTATTTTTATGACAAGGTTTCTTTGAATTTTACTAAACTTTCTTTAAATGACTTTGGATAAAACTCCAAATCTTTATTCGTTTTTGATAAATCAAAACCCGTTTTTGCTGGTCTTGGTGCAGTTTGATTTAAAGTTGATGTGGAGATCGGTTTAATCAAGCTTTTATCTAATTGAAAAACGGCTGCTATTTGTTGCGCAATTTCAAAAACACTTAGCAATTCATTGGATGAAATATGATAAATACCTTTCGCTTTTTTATCCATAGAAATTTTACAAGCCAACGCTAAATCTTCAACATAAGTAGGCGCTCTAAATTGATCGTCTACAATTGTAATTTCTTTTCCTTTAGCGAGCATTTCTCTTACCCAAAGAACAATGTTAGACCTACTCATATTAAACACTTTACCATAAACCAGAATAGTTCTTAAAATAGTAAAATCAATTTTTGAATCTATTAAAACTTCTTCTGACTTTAATTTAGACACCCCATAATAACTTAAAGGGTTAGGCTCGTCTATCTCCTTATAATAGCCTTTAATTCCATCAAAAATAAAATCTGTAGAAAGATGAATTACATGCGTATTTAATTCTTCAGAAACTTCTGACAACCATTTTACAACAGTTACATTTAACAAATCACAAGCTTCCTTTTCATTTTCACAAGCATCAACTTGCGTCATTGCCGCCGTGTTGATTATAAAATTTGGTTGGATTTCTTTTATATTTTTTTTAAGTAGTAGTTCATCAGTAATATCAATAGAAATGTAAGAAAAGTCCTCTCTACCGCTTCTGTTTTTTCCTCTTGAAAAACCAAAAACTTGATATTTTTCTTTTTCTTGAAGTAATAAGTTCAATAAAGATTGACCTAATAATCCATTGCTTCCAGTGATTATAACTTTTATCATTTTAAAACAATTCTCTTAGTTTCATAATCTGCTCTGGCCTTCCTAAAACAATTAAATTTGTATCGGCAACCAACTTAATTGAAGCATCCGGATTGATTACATAATCCTTCTCTGGAGTTCTAAACCCTATAACTGTACACCCTGTTTTTTTTCGAAGATCTAAATCTAAAATTGTTTTATTTAAATACATTTTAGGCAATTCATTTACAGCTATTTCTTCTAAATTAGCCGTAGTCTCACCTTCTATTGTTAATCTATCTACAAATTCAATAACATCTGGAGTTACAACCAAAGAAGCCATATGATTTCCACCTAACTTATCTGGCATAATTACATTGTCTGCGCCAGCAATTTTTAATTTACCGTACGAACTTTCTTTGGACGCTCTACTTATAATAGTACAGTCTTTATTTAATTGTCTTGCACTTAAAACTACAAACAAATTATCGGCATCTGAAGCCAAAGCAGTAATTAGATTTTTTGCGTTTTTTATTCCCGCTTTAATTAAAATTTCATCTGTAGTAGCATCTCCTTCTACATTTAATATTTCTTCTGCGTCTAATTTTTCTATTAAATCCTTGTCGTATTCAATTACAACATATTCTTTTTGGTAGTTTTTAAGCTTCACAATTGCCTGTTTACCATTTCTACCATAACCGCAAACAATTGTATGACCTTCTAGTTTTTCGATTGTTTTTTGCACCCTTTTAAGTTTAAGTTGTTTAAATAATTGTCCGCTAATAATGTATTCGGTAAAAGACGAAACTGTATAACCAAATATAGAAATACTAGTTAAAATCAAGAAAATTGTAAATATTTTTTCTTCAGGACTTAACGGATGAACTTCACCAAAACCAACCGTGGTTATAGTAATTACCGTCATGTACAAAGCGTTTACAAAAGTATCTCCAGACAGAAGCATGTAACCCGAAACTCCAATTGCTAAAATTGTAAAGAGAAGAAATAGTGTTTTGTATATTTTAGACTTTATTATATTCATATTTTACAAATCAAAAACCGAACTTCTTTTTGTGTAAAACATATCTTTTAAACGCAATAAAAAAGCCAATGTTAAGTATAAACCAAAAGACAAACCTGCTGTTACAAAAGAAATATAGATAAAAAACAAGCGCACATTTGTTGCACGAATTCCTAATTTATCTGCAAATCTAGACGACACTGCAAAACCATGTCTCTCAAAAAAATAACGAACAGCATGTATAAAATTCATCTAATTATCTTTTAACGCAAGATACTATAATCATCTGATTTGTTACAAACATTTAAATCAAAAATGAATTGGATTGATTAACTTTGCGTTTTTCCACAAAATTCACCTTTTTTGAAAGACCAAGAATACATAGAAGTTTACGGAGCAAGGGTTCATAATCTTAAAAATATTGATGTAAAAATTCCTCGCGAAAAACTAGTCGTTATCACTGGTTTAAGTGGAAGCGGAAAATCTTCTCTAGCTTTTGATACCATTTATGCTGAAGGACAAAGACGTTATATTGAAACTTTCTCTGCGTATGCTCGTCAGTTTTTAGGCGGATTAGAAAGACCGGATGTTGATAAAATTGACGGACTTTCTCCTGTAATTTCAATCGAACAAAAAACAACTAATAAAAGCCCACGTTCTACCGTTGGTACCATCACAGAAATTTACGATTTTTTAAGATTGTTATTTGCAAGAGCTTCAGATGCGTATTCTTACAATACGGATCAAAAAATGGTAAGCTATTCTGATGAACAAATTAGACAACTTATTTTAAAAGATTTTGACAATAAAAAAATTGCTGTTTTAGCACCTCTAATCAAATCTAGAAAAGGGCATTATCGTGAACTTTTTGAACAGATTTCTAAACAAGGATTTTTACGAGTTCGTGTTGATGGAGAAATCAAAGAAATAGAAAAAGGAATGCGTTTAGACAGATATAAAATGCATGATATTGAAGTTGTTATAGATCGACTTTTAATAAATGAATCTGCAGAGAAACGCTTAGAAGAAACGATAAAAACAGCATTGTATGCTGGTGATAATATAATGATGGTTATTGATATTGATGACAATAATCCACGTTATTTTAGTCGAGAATTAATGTGTCCAACTACAGGAATTGCATATCCAAATCCTGAACCAAACACCTTTTCTTTCAATTCACCAAAAGGCGCATGTACTACTTGTAATGGCTTAGGAATTACAAATGAAATCAATCTTGAAAAAGTAATTCCAGATCATACTGTTTCTATACAAAACGGAGGAATCATCCCTTTAGGAGAACAAAAAAGCAGTTGGATTTTTAAACAAATTCAGAATATCGCAGAACGGTATACATTTAAATTAACAGACGCAGTAAAAGACATTCCTAAAGAAGCACTAGAAATTATTTTAAATGGTGGAAATGAATCTTTCGAAATTGAATCTAAAACTGTTGGAGTTACCAGAAACTACAAAATTGAATTTGAAGGTATTGTTGCCTTCATAACCAATCAATATAAAAACGCAGAAAGCACCTCTATAAAACGCTGGGCAAAAGCATTTATGGATGAAGTTTCTTGCAGCACTTGTGGCGGAAAAAGATTAAAAAAAGAAGCACTTCATTTTAAAATTACTGATAAAAATATCAGTGATTTAGCACAAATGGACATTACAGAATTGGCTTCTTGGTTTGCAACTATAGAAAAGGACTTATCTAAAAAACAACTCATAATTGCCTCAGAAATATTAAAAGAAATAAGAACCAGAATTCAGTTTTTATTAGATGTTGGTTTAGATTACTTAACGCTAGATAGAACTTCAAAATCGCTTTCTGGCGGAGAAGCACAAAGAATTCGTTTAGCAACTCAGATTGGTTCGCAATTGGTGGGAGTTCTCTATATTTTAGACGAACCAAGTATTGGACTACATCAACGAGACAATCAAAAATTGATAGACTCTTTACTAAAATTACGTGATATTGGTAATTCTGTCTTGGTTGTAGAACATGACAAAGACATGATTGAAAGTGCAGATTTTGTTTTCGATATTGGTCCTGGAGCTGGAAGACATGGAGGAGAAATTGTTAGCGAAGGAACTTTTGAAGATTTAATAAAACACCATACATTAACTGCCGATTATTTAACTGGTAGGAAAGTAATTGCTATTCCTCAAAAACGTAGAGAAGGAAATGGAAAATTCATCAATCTAAAAGGTGCAAATGGTAACAATTTAAAAAATGTTTCTGTAGAGTTTCCTTTAGGAAAAATGATTTGTGTTACAGGTGTTTCTGGAAGTGGAAAGTCAACCTTAATAAACGAAACATTATACCCTATTTTAAATGCTCATATATATAGAGGTGTTAAAAAACCAATGCCTTATAAAAAAATTGAAGGTTTAGAACATGTCGATAAAGTAATTGCTATCGATCAATCTCCAATCGGCAGAACACCTAGATCAAACCCCGCAACGTATACAGGAACTTTTTCTGAAGTTAGAAGCTTATTTGCAAAAACCCCAGAAGCTGCTATTCGCGGTTATAAACCGGGTCGATTTTCATTTAACGTGAAAGGCGGACGCTGTGAAACTTGCCAAGGCGGAGGCGTTAGAGTTATAGAAATGAACTTTTTACCTGATGTTCAAGTAGAATGTGAAACCTGTCAAGGAAAACGTTTTAACAGAGAAACTTTAGAAATAAGGTATAAAGGAAAATCTATTTCTGATGTCTTAAATATGACGATTGAAGATGCAACAAATTTCTTTGAGATGATTCCAAAAATTCATAGAAAACTAAAAACCATTAAGGATGTTGGTTTAGGATATATAACGCTAGGTCAACAATCTACAACACTTTCTGGAGGAGAAGCTCAAAGAATAAAATTAGCCTCAGAATTATCTAAAAGAGACACTGGAAATACGTTTTATATTTTAGACGAACCTACAACAGGTCTTCATTTCGAAGACATTAGAGTATTAATGGACGTACTAAATAAACTCGCCAACAAAGGGAATACAGTCTTAATTATTGAACACAATTTAGATGTTGTGAAATTGGCAGATTATATTATTGATGTTGGTTTAGAAGGAGGGAAAAATGGTGGTGAAATTTTATGTACAGGAACACCAGAGGAGGTTGCAAAACATAAAAAAAGTTATACTGCTCAATTTCTTAAAAAAGAGCTAGCTTAGCAAGCTACTTTTTTTTAGCACAAAATTCAAAACATACTGATTATGACAAATGATGATAGAAAGATAAAAGAAAAATTACAAGCAAAAACCTGGAATGAAGTAAAAACAAACGATTCTTGGGCTATCTTTAAAATAATGGCTGAGTTTGTAGAAGGATATGAAAAATTAAGTAAAATAGGGCCTTGTGTTTCTATTTTTGGTTCTGCACGTACAAAACCAGATCACCCATATTACAAATTAGCAGAAGAAGTTGGTTTTAAATTAACTCAAAATGGTTTTGGTGTAATTACTGGTGGTGGACCAGGAATTATGGAAGCTGGTAACAAAGGAGCCAGAAGAGGAAAAGGGCTTTCTGTAGGTTTAAATATTGAGTTGCCTTTTGAGCAACACGATAACCCTTGGATTGATCCAGGTAAAAGTTTAGATTTCGATTACTTTTTTGTTCGTAAAGTAATGTTCGTAAAATACTCACAAGGTTTTGTTGTAATGCCTGGAGGTTTTGGAACAATGGATGAGTTATTTGAAGCGATCACATTAATTCAAACAAAAAAAATTGGACGTTTCCCTATTGTTTTAATGGGAACAAAATTTTGGGGAGGAATTATTGATTGGATTAAAAATACACTTATTGAAGAAGGGAATATCAGCGAAGAAGATTTAAACCTTTTTAGATTGGTTGACACTGCCGATGAAGCTGTTGAACATTTCAATAAATTTTACAGCAAGTACCAGTTAAAACCAAATTTCTAATATATATTAAATAAACTTATTTTTAGTTTGTTCAAATTAAAAGTTTGAACAAACTAAACTTAAAAATCTATTATACAATATATTAAACCACCAATTCAATACAAAAAGTTAGTTAAAAACAAATACGAATCCGTTTTCAAAAGAAATTTATTTCTTAAAACCGAATCCTTACAAACCCTTAAAATTTGTAAAATTATAATTTGAAAAAATCTGTAACCTTATTTATTTTTTGTTTTTTTATAGCTGTATTTTCGTTTGCACAACAAAATTCGATTGCTATAAAATCGACTCTAAATGTCGATAAAGATGAATTACTCGTTCAGCAAGAAATTATTTTCTACAATACGTCAGATTCAACTTTAACAAACATATACCTTCATAATTGGGCGAACAGTTTTAGAGATCGAAAAACACCTTTATCAAAGAGATTTATTAAAGATTACAAAAAGAACTTATATTTTTCTACAGAAAAGGATTTAGGAAGAACTACTATAAAAAACCTTACTATAAACCACGAAACTACGGACTTTATAGAAGTTGAAAACAAAGCAGATATTTTAAAAATCCCTCTTTTAAAATCGCTGAAACCAAATGATAGTGCACAAATATCTATTACATATATTGTAAAAATACCGAATGCAAAATTCACTAATTACGGAAAAACCAAAGAAGGCTATCATTTGCGTTTTTGGTATATAACTCCAGCTGTTTACAATAATGACTGGCAATTAATGAGTAATCTAAATATTGATGATTTATACGAAAGTGGAACAGATTTCACTATTGAAATTAACATCCCAAAAGAATATATTTTAGAAAGTAATTTATATCAATACAAAACAGCAAAAGAAACCGTTACTAATTACTATTTAGTTGGAAAAAACAAGACTGACATCATTATAGGAATTAATAAAAACAAACAGTTAAAAACTTTTAAAACTAAAAAAACCACAGTTTACACGAATGTTCTTAATGATGACATTGACGATAAAACAACCATCGATATTTTAAGTAGGGAATTACTTTTTATTGAAAAATATTTAGGAAAATATCCTCATAAAGAAATTTATATTGATAAAATTACACAAAGTAAAGACCCTGTTTACGGCCTAAGTCAGTTGCCAAATTTTTTACGCCCTTTTTCGGATAGTTTTAAATGGGATGTCACCATGTTTAAGGCGTTATCTAGAAAATATATAGAAAACACTTTACTCCTAAACAAGAGAAAAGATTACTGGTTTTTAGATGGCTTACAGAACTATTTAATGCTAGAATATATTCAAGAATTTTATCCTGACACAAAATTATTGGGAAATTTATCTGACAAATGGTTTATAAAAAACTTCCACATTTCCAAACAAAATTTCAATGATAAATATCCTATCGTTTATCAATTTATATCAAGAAAATTTTTAGATCAAGCACTCGTAACATCAGCAGATTCTTTATCAAATTTTAATAGAAAAATCGCCAACAAATACAAATCTGGATTAGGTTTTAGATATTTAAAAGGTTTTTTAGGAGACAGTATTTTAAACAGTAGTATTAAAGAGTTTTATCAAAAAAATCAGACAAAAATAGTAGCTAGTTCAGAATTTCAAAGAATTTTATCATCAAAAACTGAGAAAGATATCGATTGGTTTTTTAATGATTATATTAAAACCAACAAAAAAATCGACTATACTATTGATCATGTAAACGTAAAAAAAGACAGCGTAGAAATCACGATTAAAAACAAGAGAAATATCACCACTCCTGTTTTATTATATGGTTTAAAAGACAAAGAAATTAAATACAAAAAATGGTTTACAAATATTAAAACTTCTAAAACAGTTACAATCCCAAAACGAGATTTCAACAAGGTTTCTTTAAATTACGAAAATATATATCCAGAATTAAATACTTTAGACAATTGGGCAAGTTTAGAAAATAAAATTTTCAATAAACCCTTAAAGTTTACTTTAGTAAAAGACATACAAAACCCATATTACACTCAAGTATTCTACCAACCAGAAGTAAGCTATAATTTTTACAATGGTCTTATACTAGGTGTTAAGCTTCACAACAAACCTTTAATCAAAAGAAATTTTGAATTCAAATTATCACCTTCTTATGCGACCAAAAGCAATACTGTAATTGGTAATTTTTCTGTTTTGTACAATCAATATTTTGAGAGAACTAAAATTCAGAAAATAATGTATGGTGTTGCTGGACAAACGTTAGATTATGCCCCAAACTTATCCTACACATCTCTTGTGCCTTACGCAAATATTGTTTTTAAAAGAAAATCTTTAAGAGATGCAACTTCCGAATTTATAACCGCAAAATTAGTTCATATCGATAAAGAAATTGCTGCCACAGAGATTAGAACAGATCAAGATAATTACAGTGTTTTTAGCCTAAGCTACAATTATATAAACCCTGATATTATACAAGAATTTAGATATAATTTCAGCTTAGAAGTCGCTGATAAATTTTCTAAAGCCGCAGTTGACTTAAGGTATAGATCTTTATCTACTTCAGACACACAATTAGATTTTAGATTTTTTGCAGGTGCTTTTTTTAATAATAAAACTGAAGGAGATTATTTTAGTTTTGGACTAGACAGAGCGAATGATTATCTATTTCAACTTAATTATATTGGAAGATCGGAAGACACTGGTTTTTTTAGTCAACAATATATCATTGCTGAAGGAGGATTCAAATCTGTATTACCGACAAGATTTGCGAATCAATATATGTTCGCATTTAATTCTAGTTTTGGTTTATGGAAATGGATGGAACTCTACAGTGACGTTGCTTTTTTAAAAAATAAAAACAATCCTATTTATTTTGGATATGATAATGGAGTTCGCTTTAATTTTGTTCATAATATATTAGAAGTGTATTTTCCATTATACTCAAATAACGGATGGGAAATATCTCAAAAAGGATATCCTCAAAAAATTAGATTCACATTAACTGCAGATATAAATTCTATTTATAATTTCTTTAGAAGAGGCTTTCTATAAAATTTAAACAAAATCAAATATTTTGTATAATCTTTAACAAAATAGTTGTTTTTTGTCATTTTTTTAGCATATTCTCAGACATATAAGATATTTTTAAATATCAATTAAAAAAACTATCTTTGCAATACTCTAAAACTCCATGAAGATGCTGCAAGAAACACAAATACAAAATAAACAAAAACTTTCTTTTGAGGATTTTAAAACAGAAGTTTTAAATGATTACAGAATTGCTAAAATTAGTAGAGAGTGTAGTTTATTGGGTAGAAGAGAAGTGTTAACTGGTAAAGCTAAATTTGGAATTTTTGGTGACGGAAAAGAAGTGCCGCAATTAGCGATGGCAAAAGCTTTTAAATTGGGTGATTTTAGATCTGGTTATTATAGAGATCAAACTTTTATGATGGCTATTGATGCATTAACACCCCAACAATTTTTTGCAGCTTTGTATGCGCATCCAGATATTAAAGCAGATCCAATGTCTGCAGGAAGACAAATGGGGGGTCATTTTGCAACGCACAGTTTGCATGAAGATGGAAATTGGAAAAACTTAACTGAGCAATATAATTCTAGTTCAGACATCTCTCCTACTGCCGGTCAAATGCCACGTCTATTAGGTTTAGCACAAGCCTCTAAAATTTATAGAAACGAAAAAAGCGTACAACATAAATCTAATTTTTCTATTAATGGAAATGAAGTTGCTTGGGGTACAATTGGAAACGCAAGTACTAGTGAAGGTCTGTTTTTTGAAACCATAAATGCTGCTGGTGTTCTACAAGTACCAATGGTAATGAGTGTTTGGGATGATGAATATGGAATTTCTGTACACGCTAAACATCAAACGACAAAAGAAAGTATTTCTGAAATTTTAAAAGGATTTCAAAGAGATAATGAAAAAGACGGTTATGAAATCTTTGTTATAAATGGTTGGGATTATGTTCAATTAGTTGACACATACCAAAAAGCAGCAAAAATTGCAAGAGAAGAACATGTACCTGTTTTAATTCACGTAAAAGAATTAACGCAACCACAAGGTCATTCTACATCTGGTTCTCACGAAAGATATAAAAGCAAAGAAAGATTGCAATGGGAAATTGATTATGATTGTATTACCAAAATGCGAAAATGGATATTAGAATTTGAACTAGAAACAGAAACTGGTGATATTTTACGATTTATAGATGATGAAGAAGAGTTAATTCTAATTGAAAAAGAAGCAAAAAAAGAAGTTACAAGCGCAAAAAGAAATGCTTGGAATGCGTATCAAAATGATATAAAAGCAGAACTTTCAAATGCTGCCGAAATCCTAGAAAATACCGCAAATAAAAGTGAAAACGGTACTTTTATACATAAATACAAAAAAGACTTACTAGCAATTTCAGAACCTTCTAGAAAAGATATTCTATCAACTTTAAGGAAATGTTTACGCTATTTAAAAGATGAACATTTTGCAGAAAAAATTGTCTTGCAAAATTTCATAAAATCATCTCTTAAAAATGCGTATCAAAAATACTCCTCACATTTAACTAGTGAAACTGATTTAGGAGCTTTAAATATTGAAGAAAAGAAACCAATATACGCTCAAGAAAAAAACCTGGTAGATGCTAGGATTATCATGAGAGATAATTTTGATGCGATTTTAAAAAAACATGATGATGTTGTAATTTTTGGTGAAGATGCTGGTTTTATTGGTGATGTGAATCAAGGTTTAGAAGGACTTCAAGAAAAGTATGGAGATATCCGAATTTCGGATACAGGTATTAGAGAAGCTACCATTATTGGTCAAGGAATAGGACTCGCAATGAGAGGTCTAAGACCTATTGCAGAAATTCAATATTTAGACTACTTATTGTATGCGCTTCAAATATTGAGTGATGATTTGGCTACTTTACGCTACAGAACTTTTGGTAAACAAAAAGCACCATTAATTATAAGAACTAGAGGGCATCGATTAGAAGGAATTTGGCATGCCGGTTCACCTATGGCTGGAATTATAAATAACTTAAGGGGAATTCATGTTTTGGTTCCTAGAAATATGACAAAAGCTGCTGGGTTTTATAATACCTTATTAGAAGGTGATGATCCTGCTTTGGTGATCGAATGTTTAAACGGGTATCGTTTAAAAGAAGAATTACCAATAAATTTAGGTGATTTTAAAATCCCTATCGGAGTTGTAGAAACAGTCAAAAACGGAACAGATATGACTGTTGTTTCTTATGGGTCTACTTTACGTGTGGTCGAAGAAGCTGCAAAAGATTTAAATCAGGTTGGTATTGATATCGAAATTATTGATGCACAAAGTTTATTGCCTTTTGATTTAAACCACGATTGTGTAAAAAGTTTAGCAAAAACGAACAAACTATTAGTTGTTGATGAAGATGTTCCTGGAGGAGCTTCTGCTTATCTTTTACAAGAAATTTTAGAAAATCAAAATGGATATCAACACCTAGACAGTAAACCTTCAACATTAACTGCTAAAGAGCATAGAACTGCTTATGGTACAGATGGAGATTATTTTTCTAAACCATCAGCTGAAGATATTTTTGAAAAAATATACGAGATTATGCATGAAGAAAATCCTGCTAAATTTAAAAGTTTGTATTAAGACAACTTCTTTATATAAAAAGAATTAATTTCTCAATAAATGATTACCTATTGCACATTGTAAACAGCGTTTCTTTGTGCAATAGTTGTTTTTAAGCTCTAATAAAGCTTGAGTTTCAGAAACATTTTTAGCTTTAATTCCAATTTCATTAAACTTAGAAATAATACTATTTTTCTCAGGTTTTATTTTTTGAAGAATCTCTAAAAATTCATTTTCCTTTACCTCTCCCCTATTCTTTTGATATAAAAATTTCAATGGAATTATAGTGTTAATCAATAATAAATCAACAAACTGTTTTGTTATTTTTTTAGGAGATGATTTAGTGGCTCTATCGAAGGTGTAATGTGTTTTCCAAAACGGATTTACATTCACCTCAAAAAGATCATAAAAGTCTTTTAAAGTTGCTATTTTCATCAGTCTAGAAAACAAATTTTGATGTACATGATACAAAGAAATCAATTGAGCAATTCTAATTGTAGGAAAATTAGACGGTCGCATTCTAAAAAAAGAAAATTGAATATTTGCAATGGGCTGTAAGTTATATTTATGCTTTAAATATTGGTATTCATTTTTTAATTGTTGATGATACTCATCTTCAATTATAACTTCTAAAAATCCAGCTTGACCAAACAGTAGAGCTGTTAACTGTTGCTCATCAAATCGAACTTTATTTAAAATCGAAAAATCAAAAGATTTCACTAAATTAAAAAAAGCATCACCATTTACTTTTAAGCCAAAATTCTTTGCTAATAACTGAAACAACACCGCTTCAAAATTATTTTTATGATCAATTAGAAGTGTATTTATTTCATCTGATTTCCGTTCTAATCTTTCAAAAAATAATCGTTCTTTCCAATTTTCAAGAGTAAAATTATCTATAGAACTAATCTCAGTTTCACAAGGAATCCATCTCTGTTTGGTAGAAAATAAGTTGTGGAAATTATTTAAGGCCGAATTAAATACAAAATCTTTTAAAACCAAAACTGGCAAAGGCTGATTATTCTTCATAAAAACAGCTGCATCATCTTCCCAAACAACATGCAAAATAACAGCATCGTAATTCTCATCAATTTCATGATGATGTGCATACCAATCTGAAGACTTCAAATGAATTTCAACATTCCCAACCCAAAGTTGGTCATCAATTTTCAGCTGAGCATTCAAAAAATCTGGACCAGAATTATGATTATGAATCCCTGGTTTTAAAATAGTTACATCTTCTTTGGTCGTCGTTTTTAAATCATGAATAGAAAATAACTGGTATTTCCATACATAATGTAGAAATTCTTCTTTCATAGCAAATAATAATTCTTGTAATTTAACTTTCTCTCTTTCGACTATCAATTTATGAAAAATATATTAAAATCGCTGTGTAATTGATGTCCACTTTGTATGGCGCAAATAAAAGAAGTTGTCAATCAATATAAAGAACTTGAAAAAAGAAATATTGATATGGTTTTAATAAGTTCACAACCTCATAAATTTACAGAAAACTTAGCAAATAAGCACAAATTCCCTTATCATTTCTTGATAGATGTTGATCATAAAATGGCAAAACATTTAAAAATTTATCAGAAAAATGGATTACCAACAGGTTTTCAAGTATTAGGGTATGATTCTGATGTAGTAATGCCAACCGTAATTATTACGGATAAAAATAACACCATAATCTTTGCTGATTTAACGGATAATTATCGTGTTAGACCAGAACCAAAAGTGTTCTTAGAAATTATAGATACCCATAAAGAATAAATTGATAGAACCATCAATTTTTATAATCTATCCTTATTTTTTCTGTTAGATTATTGATGTATTTTTGCATTGCAAAACAGAATAAATGAATACAATAGAAAGTTTAAAATGGCGCTATGCTGTTAAAAAATTTGATGCTAATAAATTCCTTACAAAAGAGCAAATAAACATTTTAAAAGATGCATTTAATTTAACAGCTACTTCTTACGGTTTACAACCTTTAAAGTTAGTTGTTATTGAAAATAAAACCATTCAAAAAGAATTGGTTGCACATTCATGGAATCAACCTCAAGTAGTAGATGCTTCTCACCTTTTAGTAATTTGTGTTCCAAAAAAGTACACAAGTGAAGAAGTTAAAAAGTATTTTACTTTAGTACAAGAAATCAGAAATACACCAGATGCAATTAACAATCCTTTTAAAGAATTTTTAACTGCTGAAATTGAGAAAAAAACGCAAGAAGAATTATTTCTTTGGAATAAAAATCAAGCTTATATTGCTTTAGGCAACTTACTAACTGTTTGTGCGCTAGAAAAAATAGATTCCTGTCCTATGGAAGGATTTATTTCAGAAAAATACAACGAAGTTTTAAAATTAGAAGCACATAATTTAACGGCTACTTTAGTTTTACCTGTCGGGTTTAGAGCTAATGATGACTATATGAAAGACTTAAAAAAAGTGCGCAAAAACATCGATGATGTAATTATAGAAATCAATTAATCATCAACTAAAATTTAATGAGCCTTCTTTTAAAAGAAGGCTTTTTTTTGGGCTATAAAAACTGTACTTTTGAAGAACTAATTTTAAGAAAATCATCATGAATCAAGATATAAGAAACCAAGAGCCAAAGTCAGTTTGGAATCATTTTGTAGATTTAAACGCTGTTCCTCGTCCTTCAAAAAAAGAAGAAAGAGTCATCCAATTTATGGTTGATTTTGGAAACAATTTAAACCTTGAAACTTTTGTTGATAAAATTGGTAATGTATTCATTAAAAAACCTGCAACTTCTGGAATGGAAAACAGAAAAACAGTTGTAATGCAAGGTCATATAGATATGGTACATCAAAAAAACTCAGATACTATTTTTGATTTTGACAAAGAAGGAATTAAGATGTTTGTGGAGGGAGATTGGGTAAAAGCAGAAGGCACAACTTTAGGCGCAGATAATGGTCTAGGAGTTGCTGCAATTATGGCTGTTTTGTCATCTTCAGAAATTTCACATCCAGCAATTGAAGCTTTATTTACTATTGATGAAGAAACCGGAATGACTGGAGCAATGGGTTTAGAAGGTGGTGTTCTAGAAGGAGAAATATTGTTGAATCTAGACACAGAAGAAGATGATGAGATCGGAATCGGTTGCGCAGGTGGTGTTGATGTTACAGCAAGAAGAACGTATGCAGAAGAAGATATTCCAGAAAACACAACAGCTTTCTCTATTACTGTAAAAGGTTTAAATGGAGGGCATTCAGGAATGGATATTATTAAAGGTTTAGGAAATGCTAACAAAATCATGAATCGTATTTTGTTTGATGGTTTTGCTAATTTTGGTTTGCGAATTTCTGAAATTAATGGAGGTAGTTTGCGAAATGCAATTCCTAGAGAAAGTTTTGCAACAGTGGTTGTTGATACCATTTCTAAAGAACCTTTTTTGTTCGAAACCGAGCAACTTATTAACAATATAAAAGACGAGTTTTCAACACTAGAAAAAAACCTATCCATCGAAATACAAGAAATTACATTAACTAAAAAGGTAATGGAATTAGGAGTTCAAGAAGGATTTACAAAAGCAGTTTACGCTGGCTTAAATGGCGTTTATAGAATGAGTGCAGATGTTGATGGCTTGGTAGAAACGTCTAATAATATTGCACGAATCATTGTAAAAGATGGCGCTATAAAAATTGGATGCTTAACGCGTTCTTCATCAGAAACTAATAAATGGGACTTAGCAAATTCTCTAAAATCTGCTTTTGAATTGGCTGGTTTTGAAGTTGATTTTTCTGGTAATTATCCTGGTTGGTTACCAAACGTGGATTCAGAAATTTTAAAAATAATTACCCATATTTATAAAGACCTATTTAAAGAAAACCCTAATGTAGCTGCTTGTCATGCAGGATTAGAATGTGGAATCTTAGGACAGAATTACCCAGATATGGATATGATTTCTTTTGGACCAAATATTAAAGGAGCACATTCCCCAGATGAAAGAGCTCAAATTTCATCAACCCAAAAATTTTGGAAATTTTTACTAGAAGTTCTTAAAAATACACCAGAAAAAACAGCATAAACCACAACATTGAAATTCCGAAAAAAGATAATATTTTTATCAATTAAAATTGTTTAAAAACTTCAATAAACAACAATCAACATACTGTTTATCAAGTTTTTAAACAATTATTTTTCTTGTTAACATCTTTAACTTTTATAAAAGAGAATAAGTTGTAATTTTACTCTTTAAACACATACATTTTTTAATGGGAAAAATAATTGCAATAGCAAACCAAAAAGGGGGTGTAGGTAAAACTACAACAAGTATCAATTTAGCTGCCGCTTTAGGCGTTTTAGAAAAAAAAGTACTGCTAATTGATGCGGATCCTCAAGCAAATGCATCTTCTGGTTTAGGAATTGATGTGGATGCTGTAGAATTTGGAACTTATCAAGTTTTAGAGCATACAATTTCTGCAAAAGAAACTATTGTAAAAACGACTTCTCCTAATGTAGATATTATTCCTTCACACATCGATTTGGTTGCCATAGAAATTGAGTTGGTAGACAAGCAAGATCGAGAATATATGCTTAAAAAAGCTCTGGTAGAAATTAGAGATGATTACGATTATATTATTATAGACTGCGCACCATCTTTAGGCTTAATTACATTAAATTCTTTGGTTGCTGCAGACTCTGTAATCATTCCTATTCAATGTGAATACTTTGCTTTAGAAGGATTAGGAAAACTGTTAAACACGATAAAAAGCATACAAAATATTCACAATGCTGATTTAGATATTGAAGGTCTATTATTAACGATGTTTGATTCACGCTTGCGTTTATCAAATCAAGTTGTAGATGAAGTTAGAAAACATTTTTCTAGCATGGTCTTTGATACAATTATTAGAAGAAATACGCGTTTAGGTGAAGCACCAAGTTATGGAGAGAGCATTATTGCTTATGATGCCACAAGTAAAGGAGCTGTAAATTACCTAAATTTAGCACAAGAATTAATAAAAAAGCATTCGTAAATGGCAAAAGCAACCAAGAAACAAGCTTTAGGAAGAGGATTATCTGCCTTATTACAAGAAACACCAAACATGAATTCTGCATCAGATAAAAATGCAGATAAAGTTGTAGGCAGTATTATCGAAATAGGACTTGATTTAATTGATGTAAATCCTTTTCAACCAAGAACTTATTTTGATGAAGAAGCTTTAAGAGAACTTGCAAATTCTATTAAAGAATTAGGTGTAATTCAACCAATTACAGTACGGAAATTAGAAGGAAATAAATTTCAATTAGTTTCTGGTGAACGAAGATTTAGAGCCTCAAAATTAATAGGAAGCAAAACAATACCTGCTTATATTAGGCTTGCCAACGACCAAGAAATGCTAGAAATGGCTTTGGTTGAAAACATTCAGCGTAAAAATTTAGATCCGATTGAAGTAGCACTTTCTTATCAACGTTTAATTGATGAGATTCAGTTGACACAAGAAGAATTAAGTACAAGAGTTGGTAAAAAACGTTCTACTGTAACAAATTATTTACGTTTGTTAAAATTAGACCCTATTTTACAAACAGGAATGAGAGATGGTTTTATCTCTATGGGACATGGACGCGCTATGATTAATGTTGAAAACACAGAAGATCAATTAGCAATTTACGAGAAAATTTTACGTGAAAAACTATCTGTAAGACAAACAGAAGATTTAGTTAAAAGCTTAAAATCGGGTACTATTGCAAAACCTAAAAAGAAACCAACGCCTGTTTATATCAAAAACAGTTTAAAAGATATTAGTGACTATTTTGGTCACAAAATAGACATTACAGTTAGTAATAATGGTAAAGGGAAAATTTCAATTCCTTTTCATTCTGAAGAAGATTTCAACCGCATAAAAAACTTATTAAAATAAGTGTTTTTTAAAAAAATCATATTAGTCCTATTCATCGCATTATTTTCTGCGAATCTTTTTGCGCAAAAAGATTCAACGGACGTAAAGGTTAAGAATGTAAAAATTAAAGAGAAAATACAAAAAGCACAAGGAGTATACAATCCTTTGTCGCCTTCTAAGGCCGCTTTTTATTCTGCGATTTTTCCAGGTATGGGGCAAATCTATAACAAGAAATACTGGAAAGCTCCGATTGTATGGGGTGCTTTAGCAATGCCTACTTATTATTATCAAATAAATAACAGTGATTACAAACGTTATAGAAGAGCTTACAAATTAAGAAAAAACGGTTTGCAAGATGAGTTCACTTTAGATGATGGCTCTACTTCCGTTTCTTTAGAAACACTAGAAACTGCACAAAAACAACTTAGAGAAAATAGAGATATGTCTTTATTATCAGGAGTAATTATATACGTATTACAAATTGTTGAAGCCAGTGTAAATGCACACTTACTGCAATTTAATACCGATGATAATTTATCATTAAAACCCGTTCTAATAATGGATCCAATTAGAATTGATGCACCAACAGTTGGGTTGACAATTAAATATAGTTTTTAACATGAAAATTGCGCTTTTAGGGTATGGAAAAATGGGTAAAGAGATTGAAAAAATAGCAATCTCAAGAGGTCATGAAATAGTCATTAGAAAAGGTGTTGATGATAAAATTGATATTACACTAGCTGATGTTGCTATCGATTTTAGTGTTCCTGCTTCAGCTTTTAATAATATTACAAATTGTTTAAACAATAATGTACCTGTTATATCTGGCACTACTGGCTGGTTAGATAAATATGATGATGCAATTGCATTGTGTAAAGAAAAAAAAGGTGCATTTATGTATGCCTCAAATTATAGTTTAGGTGTAAATATCTTTTTTGAACTCAATAAACAATTGGCAAAAATGATGAAAGCCATAGAAGGTTACAGTATTTCTATGGAAGAAATTCATCATACAGAAAAATTAGACGCTCCGAGTGGAACAGCTATTACTTTGGCTGAAGGAATTATAGAAAATACGGCTAAAAATAAGTGGGAATTAGGAGCAAAAACCTCAGAAGACACGATCGCAATTGCTGCTAAAAGAATTACTGAAGTTCCAGGAACACACACAGTTTCGTACAACTCTGAAGTGGATACCATAGAAATTAAACACACTGCTCATAGCAGAAAAGGCTTTGCATTAGGTGCTGTTATTGCGGCTGAATGGATTTCTGGTAAAACAGGAGTTTTTTCTATGAAAGATGTGTTAAACATCCGTTAAAAACTGTAACATTTTACCTATTTTGCGCCTTATAAAACAGTAGAATTTCATCCTTTTAAAAGGAACATAAAAATATTATTATGACATTTACACAGTGGTTTATCTTTTTTTTAGTTGTTCAAGTAATTCATTTTTTAGGAACTTGGAAACTCTATGTAAAAGCAGGTAGAAAAGCTTGGGAAGCTGCTGTTCCGGTTTATAACGGAATTGTATTAATGCAAATTATCAATCGTCCAAAATGGTGGATTATTCTATTATTTATCCCTGTTGTAAACTTGTTAATGTTTCCAGTTCTTTGGATAGAAACTATTCGAACTTTTGGTTTTTACAAAAAATTAGATTCACTTTTAGTACTTGTAACGTTAGGATTGTATACTTTTTACATTAATTATGCAACAGATGCAAAATACAATGCTGAGAGAAGTATCAAACCACGTTCTGAATTCGGCGAATGGGTTAGTTCGATTACATTTGCAATTATTGCAGCAACCTTAGTGCATACTTATTTTATGCAGCCATTTACCATACCAACATCCTCTTTAGAAAAATCTTTATTAGTTGGTGATTACCTTTTTGTAAGCAAGTTTCATTACGGAGCTAGAGTTCCATCAACTGTAATTGCAGCACCTATGGTTCATGATTCTTTACCTTTTACAGGTACAGCATCCTATCTTAAAAAACCACAATTACCTTATACACGTTTACCTGGTTTACAAAAAATTAAAAACAATGATATTGTTTGTTTTAATTGGCCTGCAGATTCTTTGGCAACTATGTGGGGAGATTATTCTGGTAAATTCACATACAAACCAGTTGATAAAAAAACAAATTATGTAAAACGTTCCGTTGGTATTGCTGGTGATTCTTTAGAAATGAGAAATGGTTATTTCTATATCAATGGAAAAAAGAATGAGTTGCCTTACAGAGCTAAACTGCAATTTTATTATACGTTTGAGTGCAAACAACCAATCAGTCAAAGTACATATCCATCATTTTTGTTGGACAAACAAAGAACAGGAGTTTACAAAATTTTATCAGAATATTGGAACAACGACAAAGTTCAGGACGCAATAAAAAAGAATGGAAGTTTATCCAAAATTGGAGAGGATTCTTTATACACGGAAGTAGCTGGAGGTGTAAATCCACAATTTGCTAAAAGGATAAAAATGATTAATGTTGACAATAAAATAAACATTAATTTAACTGAAGAAGAAGTTGCTAGACTAGAAAAATACCCACTTACTGTTTCTGTAAAAAAGATAAATCATTCTGCTGATAATGCTATATTTCCTCATGTAAAAGAATTAGGTTGGAGTCAAGATAATTTTGGTCCTATTTATATTCCTAAAAAAGGAGCTACTGTAAAATTAAACTCAGAGTCACTTCCTTTTTATAAACAAATCATCAAAAATTACGAATACAATGATATCGTTGTTAATGGTGATGATATTTTTATCAATGGAGAAAAAGCAGATTCTTATACGTTTAAACAAGACTACTTTTATTTGATTGGAGACAACAGACACAACTCTTTAGATGCTCGTTATTGGGGCTATGTTCCTTTTGATCATGTTTTAGGAAAGCCAGTGATGATTTGGTTTAGTTGGGATGCAAATGCACCAAGTTTTACGGCTAAATTAAAATCGATAAGATGGGATAGAATGTTCACAACAGTTCATGGAGATGGAGAACCTGTTTCTTATCGATATTTTGTTTTTGCATTAATCGCACTTTATATTGGTTGGAGTTTTTATAAAGGAAAAAAAGTTAAAAAATAGTTTTCAGTAACAGGTTTCAGTAGCAGTTAGCAGTAAAGGTTAACAGTTTGGTACTGAAAACTGACACTGTAAACTGAATACTAATAATACATGTCATTATTTATTCCAACTTACTTCTCGCCTATTTCTCAATATTCAGAAATCATAAAATCTGATAAAATTGTTTTTGAAATGAATGATAATTTTCAAAAACAAAGCTACAGAAATCGTTGTTATATCTACAATTCTAGCGGTAAACAATTATTAAGTATTCCTGTAAAACATCAAATTAAAGAAGGGAGAAAAGAAACAAAAGACACTTTAGTAGAAAATGATTTTCCTTGGCAAGATCATCATTTTAAGTCTTTAAAAATAGCGTATAGAACTTCTCCGTTTTTTGATCTTTTTGAAGATGACATTGCTCCTATTTTTGAAAAAAAATATAAATACCTTCAAGATGTAAATATTGACACCTTTCTATTTATTGAAGATGCTTTACAATTAGACGCTCGTTTTTCTAAAACTGAGAAGTACGAAGTTGAAACTACTGAGAATGATTTTAGATTGTTTGCAGAAAAAAAACATCAACCAAAAAAAATGGTAGAAAGATACATTCAAATGTTTGATGAAGAACATGGATTTATCCCTAATCTTTCTATTTTAGACCTGTTGTTTATGGAAGGTCCGAATGCGATTAGTTATTTGTAATTGATTCTGTTATTTTTATTAAAACCCTTTTTAATGACAAAATTCATAATACATTATTCACTTCACTTTTTAGTTCCGCTTATAATCGCTTATTGGTTTTTTAATAAAAACTGGAAAACTATTTATTTAGTTTTCTTATTTTCGATGTTGGTCGATGTAGATCATTTATTAGCAAATCCTATTTTTGAGAAAAATAGATGCAGTATTAATTTCCATCCTTTACATTCTTATATAGCTTGTGGAATCTATTTTTTAGGTCTGTTTTTTAAGAAAACAAGAGTTATAGCAATCGCATTGCTATTTCACATGCTAACTGATTTTATAGATTGTTATTTATAAAACCGCTTAAAAAGGCCTGTTATTTCAGTTGAAATATTCAGTTTAATAACCAAGAATATATAAATAATAGCTATTAAAATACTTTTTAATATCATGTTTATGATTGGATGAATAGGGAATTTAAACAGATAGATTTCATTTAAAGGAAAATCCCAAAAGTTAAACACTAAAAATAAGACAGCAATTATTAAAATCATTGTAAATGATTTATCTGTAAAAGGAGTAATTGAAAATTTCTTTTTTACAAAAAATAATTTAAACGTATTGGCAGCAAAAATAACAATTAAGGTCGCTAATGCTAAGCCATCAGTTCCCATATCTAACTGATAATAAAAGAGTTTATTTAAAAAATATACAGAAAAAGCCATTATTAAACTTACAGGCAACGTAATTTTATAAAACTTAGAATTATTTATAATAGCGCCATTATTACCTAAAAATCCATTGTACATTTTTAGTAGAGAAATCATAAAAACAACTAAGGCTCCACCTGCATATTCTTTAGGAAGCAAACTAAATAATTGACTGATATTCGTATTGATTAGCACGAAGAAAAAGCCGCTAATTAACAACAGGTTAATCGAACTTTTCTTGTACAATGAAGCAACTTCTTTATGATTTTCTTCATTTAAAATTTTAGATGTTAAAGGCTGTAAAATATTTAACATTGCTCTACTTGGAGCCTCAATAAAAGAACCTATAAAAACGGCAACCGAATAATAAGCAGCTTTTGCTAAAGATTCTTTTCCCGGAATCATAAATTTATCTATATCTAAAATAATAGCACCTGCACTACCTGCTAGAATAATATAGACAGAAAAACGCAATACCTCCTTAAAATTATCGGGTTTAGCAAAAGTGAATTTTGGAAAATACAAGTTAAAAGCATAGCACATCATTATTAACATTCTTAAAAAATATGCAGCCGTTAAATAGTAAATAAACTCAGCTTTTGTAATGAATTCAAAATAAACAGCAAACAGCAGAATCATTACTGCTACTCTATTATAAAGTTCTTTTAAAATATTACCAAAAACAGTTTGGAATTGTACTTTTGCCCACGCATAAAACACTTCGAAATAGGCGCATGTAAAAGCAATTAAATAAATTACGAATGTGTAATTTTTTATTATTGGATTTTTTACTGATAAGTAATTACTGATTTCTTCATAAAAAATATTACCAAAATAACCGATAGGAATAGCGATCAATAAAGGTAAAAACAACACCGATGATAAAAACTTATCTTTCTCTACTTTTGTAAAGTAACTAGAAAAAAACTTGATAATCGTATGATGAATTCCAAGTGCAATTAACGGCATTATTAGATTGGAAGTTGATAACAAGAAAGTAACCAAACCATAATATTCATCTTCTAAAAAACGGGTATATAAAAACAACGTATTTATACCACCAAAAGCAAAGCCTAAGTAAATAAATAAAGTATTTCTAAAAGATTGTTTTAATACAATTCCCATTTTTGATTTATAAACTTTTAATAATTTCTGATAAATTTCTAGTCAATTCTTTTCTATGGAACTGTTCAATATTTATAGAATCCACTTTTAAACTTCCTGTTTTATATTGTTGATATAATGCGCGAATTTCTATTCTTAATTTCTCTTCATTATCAAAACCGACAACAATACCTGCGTTTGTGTTTTTTAGTATTTCTGATAAGTCACCATTTTCGGGACCAATTGCTAAAATAGGTCTTTTAGCCGTTAAATATTCAAATAATTTACCCGTTAAGATTCCTTCAGATTTTTCTACATTAGGAATCAACAACAACAAAACTTGTGCTTTCTTTTGATATTCAATTGCCTTTTGATGAGAAACATAACCAATAAACTCAGTGTTATCTGATAAATTATTCGTTTCAATATCCGCTTTTACAACATCAGAGATATCACCAATAAAATTGAGTTTTAGATCCTTTTTAAAATCAGGGTTTTCGATGCTTAATTCATTTAAAACGGTAAACAATAATTTAGGATTACTTTGTATTGGTAACAAACCTATGTAAGAAATAGAAAATTTAGCATCTAAGTTGATCAGATTATTCGTTAAAACTTCATCATCAAAACCATTGGTAATTACTTCTACTCTCTTTGCTTGTTTCGTAAATTCCTTTTTTAAAGAATCACTAACGGTTAAAACACAATCAGCATTTTTCAAAACTAAAGTTTCAAGTCTTTTATTTTTATTTTTAGCAAATGACAATTGCTTAAACTCTTTGTTATAATACAAATCTGTCCATGGGTCTCTAAAATCTGCAATCCATTTTAGATTATTTTTTCGACATAATTTTTCAGCAATTAAATGCATACTGTGAGGCGGTCCTGTTGAAATTATAACATCAATTTTATTTGATTGCAAGTATTCCTGCAGGTATTTAACAGACGAATTCACCCAAAACACTTTAGGGTCAGGAATAAAAAAATTACCTCTAACAAATGACAAGAAACTATTATTTACCGCATTAGAAACTCCACTTTTTTGTTCCTTTTTTTTCTTCCAAAAAAACAAATCTGTTGGTTCCCAAATGGGTTGTTTTAAAACTTTTATATTTTTAGGAACTTCATTAATTAATGAAATATCTTCTTTTGGATACCTTGCATTATCAACAGTGTATACAATTGGTTCAATATCAAAATTTTGTAAATATTTTACAAACTTCAACCAACGTTGAACACCAGAGCCTCCCGCAGGTGGCCAATAATATGTAATTATTAATACTTTCAATTTAAAAGATTATCATATAAATGTAAGAGTTTTTTTGATGTTTGTTCCCAAGAAAATTCATTTCTAACAAAATGTTTTCCATTTTCACCTAACTGAGTTCTTAAAGTTTCATCAGCATGTAATTTTAAAACTTTATTTATAAAGTCTTCTACATTTTTTTCTTGATGCACTAAACCCGAATTTGTTTTTTCCACCAATCGCTTTTGAGCAATGGCATCACTAACTAACAATGGTTTTGCTAAACTCATGTATTGAAAAATTTTATTTGCATACGCTACGTCATGTTGTAAATTTCTATGTAAAGGAGAAATACAAATAGCACTAGAAAGTATGTAAGATTGGAAAAGAGTAACGTTCTGCCAACCTTCAAAATCTACAAATTTATTAAGTTTTAATTCTTCAACTTGTTGTTTTAAAATTGCATCAGTTGTATTTTTCCCAACAATGACCAATTTTAAATTCGGAATTTTATGCTGTAATGTTGCGACAGAACTTATCGCAGTTTGCAAGCCTCTTCTAATGTTTGTGTCGCCTAAATACAAAATCACAAACTTATTTTTATATCTTTCTGTAATGTTTACATCAACTTTATAATCGTCAAAAAAAGATTTTCGTATCGTATTTGGTACTAAAACAAACTTCTCTTTTTCTGAAGGCAATCTAGCGATTAGAGTTTCTATAAATTCTGGAGAAACGGAGATTACTTTATCCGCTTTTAGAATAAATTCTTCTTCTTTTTGTTTCCATTTTTTAGGTGAAATAACATACTTTCCTGGAAATTTTTGAAGATGAGGGTACAATTTCATTACTTCAGGCATATTATCGTGTAAATCTAAAACAACAGGTAAATTGTATTTTTTATTGGCGTTAAAAACTGCTTGCGCAATTCTAATATCATGAATATGTAAAGCTTCAATTTTGGTGTCTTTTATAAATTGATGAATTTTTTTATGCATCAAAAAAGTATAAAAAGGAACTGTATATGCCAACGCAGAAAGTTTGTATTCTAATTGATTAGAATTGTATCTTTTAACTTGAATTCCGTTTATTACTTCAGAAGATTTTTCATCAGTATATTTTAAACAAAAAAGAAAAACTTCATGACCTGCTTTTATTAAAGAAACTGCTTCATTTTCCACTCTTGGATCAGGAGGAAAAGGAGCATCTAAAATCATTCCTATTCTCATCTTTTAGTTTTAAATGTTAAAAGAAAAAACAAGCTTTTAAAACTACTCTGCAATAGTAATTGAGTTTCTTTGAATACTGTATGTGGGTTATTTATTTGCAAAAATCTAATTTAGATAAAAAGTAAATTTAGTAAAATCAGAAAGAAGTAAAGAAGTATTTATGAAATTATAAGCAAAAAAAAAGAGATAATAAATTATCTCTTTTTCTCTCTCTCATAGCAACGTACCTAAGTACACAGTAAAGATATTACATAATAGCCTTAAGAACTAATAGTGTATTCGTCTTTTTATAAAAAGCACACTACACAAAGGGGTGCAAAATTTAATAAATTGATTCTAATTTCTTGTAAATATTTATTATACTTGCATTTAAGTTTATACTAAATTTAATAAATGATAAAAAAGAAAAGTCTTCTAGTACTTATCCTTTTTTTATATACTGGTCTTATTTTATCTCAAACCTTAGAGAAAGACAATTTCTACCTAAAAAAAATCACTGGCTTTACTGACACTAATAATGATAGCCTAATTTATTATGCTAAGAAATTAAAAAACTCTAAAAACTTATGTCACTTTTATCATGCAATTAATCTGGAGGCTAAAGCTTATTATCAAAAAAATAATATAAATTTAGCTAAAGAGAAAACTTTATTTGTTTTAGAAAGTCTTAAAAACAAAAATGAATATTGTTTTAAACAAAAAAAAATTACTGCTTTAAATAGACTTTTTTGGATCTATAAAAATCAAACTCAATTTCAAGAAGCATTTGATGTTTTATTAAAAAGAATAGAAATCATTAATAGTCTAGAAATAAAAGATAATTATTATATCGCTAATCTTATTTCTTCTGAAAATAATTTAGCCATTATTAAAACAGTTCTAGGCTTTCATGAAGAAGCAAGAACTATATTAAAGGAAATCCTCCCGAAACTTCCCGCTATTTATAATGATTTAGATAAAGGTGATTATTTCTTAAAACTAAATAGGTCATCAACGTTAAATACGATTGGGGAATCATATTTAGAAACTAGTAAAAACAGCAATAGTCGTCATTTAGATTCTGCAAGTGTTTATTTTAAGAAAGCTTTTACCATTGCAAAAACATTTAACCATCCTCATGAAAATTCTGAAACGTTATACCAACTAAGAGAAGCAGAAATTTTAATTGCAAAAAAGAAATTTAAAGAAGCTTTAATACTTATTCAAAAAAACAGTTCAAATAGTGATCAATTTAAAACCACGCAAAACATAAATTCATTAAAAACGATTTGCTTTTATCAACTTGAAAACAACGACTCTACGCTTTATTATAGTCAGCAGTTTTTAAAAAATTACACAAATAAACCTCGTATAAAAAAAAGGTTAATTTCAATATATGACATCCTTGCAAATCAATATTTTAAAACAAAACAAATTGATAGTGCTTATAAATATTCAGAATTAACAATAGCTGAGTTAAACATTTTAAGTAAAAATAAAAATGAAGCAAATAAATCGCATTACTTATATGATTACAAAAACGCGCAAAAATTAAATGAATTAATTCTAAAAAAAGAAAAAGAAAATAGAAGTGTTTTTATTTATATAGTAATCATTATTACTCTCTTTGGGCTCTTAATTGTTTATTTACTATTTAAAAAAAATAAAAAAATAGCAAACGATTTAATAGATATTAAATTTGAAATAGAAGAAAAAACAGTTCCTCAAAAAAAAGAATATAATATTGAGGAAAAGTTAGAAAACAAACTTTTAAATGGAATAAATGAACTTAAAAAATCTACAGATTTTTTAGATCCAGGTTTTAGTATAAACGTACTTTCCAAAAAATTAAACACAAATACATCCTATTTATCATATATCATAAATAAAGAATTTAATCAATCTTTTAAACAATACGTTACAGGATTAAGAATAGAATATCTTATTAAGAAATTGACTGAAGAAAGTAAGTACAGAAACTATACAATTAAGTCTCTTGCAGAGGAAATTGGGTATACAAATGCTTCTGCATTCACAAGAGCTTTTAAAAAGTATAAAGGAAATACGCCTTCTGAGTTTATAAAATGTCTAAACCAAGATTAATTAATTTTTTACTTCTTTTTGTTTCCACCTTTTAGGTGAAACAACATACTTTCCTGGAAACTTTTGAAGATGAGGATACTATTTCATTACTTCGGGCATATTATCGTGCAAATCTAAAACAACAGGTAAATTGTGCTTTTTATTGGCATTAAAAAAGAAAAACTTCATGATCTGCTTTTATTAAAGAAACTGCTTCATTTTCTACTCTTGAATCAGGAGGAAAAGGAGTATCTAAAATCATTCCTATTCTCATATAACTTATTACTTTCTTAACAGACTAAAGTGTCCTTTTCTTATAATATTCTCATTGTTTGAATTAACGGCGAACAAGCTGTACCAATAATCATTAGATGGCATCTCTTTTCCATTAGACTCTCCATTCCAACCTATATTTATATCTGGTTTAGAGACTAATTTACCATATCTATCAAAAACAGATAGTGCTACCTCTGTAAAATTATCTAAACCTGAAATTTTCCAAAAATCATTAATAGTATCATTATTCGGCGTAAAAAATAAAGGGATCGTTAATTCAGTACTAATAGTAATAATATGAGTAAAACTATTAGTACAGTCAATAGTAAGAGGTGTAAAAGTGTAAGTTGTTTGACTTACTGTAGAGCTATCGAATAAAGGGCTCCAATTTCCTGAAATTCCGTTATCAGAAATATTAGGTAAGTTATAATTTTCGTTTTGTAAAATTAACACAGGAAGATCTAAAAAAACAGGTATTTCCCTTTGAATAATTTCAATTGTGTGATTCATCTCTATTGCGCATTGACCGTTATTTGGGGTAAAGGTAAAAGTTGAAACTCCAACTATTGAACTATCAAATGCTGGCGACCAACTTCCCGAAATACCATTTAAAGAAACTGATGGTAAACTATAAGATGTTCCTTCACACAAACTATTTTCTAAATTATTAAATATACTTTCTTCCGAAGCAGGAGAAATAACTCCTCTGTAATATTTAAATTCATCTATAGTACCTTTAAAATAATAAGTTGGTAAGTTTGTATTAGCATCCTTTCTACCAATACTACCAGGATTATTAGTATACCCTAGACTTGAACCAGAACCAGAATAAGTTCCATTTGCATTATTACAATCAACAAAAATATCCATGTCGGTAGGCCCTCTAACTATGGCAACCACATGATACCAAATTCCTGCAGCAATAACTGTATCAGCTAATTTAGACCTTCTGTTCGAACTAACTGTATTCCCTCTTGCATCTCCGTAACTTATACCTAATTTACCGCTGGTAGATAAGTTTAAAAAAACTCCAGAATGATTATCCTCCTGAAAATCTGTTGTAAATACAACAGAATTTTGAGGTTGTAAATCATCAAATTTCACCCAAAGATCAATAGAAACAGGTAGGTCTGGTTTTAAATCACTAATATTCGGAAAATCTATAAAATCATCAACTCCATCAAAAGATACAGCAGAATTAGGATTACCATTTCTATCTGCAACAAAAGTCACCCCAGAAGGGCTTCCGGAATATCCATTACCACTTGAATCATCTACATTATTGTCGAAATCATAATGTAAAAGCAATTCTTGAGAATTAAGATTAAAACCCAACAGAAACATAAATAATAGTACTTTCTTCATCGCTAAAAAAAATTATTTCTTCTTCTTTTTTTTATCATATAAAAACCAACCCGCAGAAACTAGGATTAAAATAATATATGAAAATAGAGAAATCATGCCTCCTTGATGAATTACTTTTGGCTCGAATTTATATTCTATTTTGTGTTCTCCAGCGGGAATTTTCATTCCACGTAGAACATAATTCACTCTAAAGTGCTTTGTTAATTTACCATCAACGTACACATTCCAACCATCCTTATAATAAATTTCAGAGAAAACTGCAAACTGCTCTTTTTGAGTATTAGATTGATATATTAATTGGGTAACATCATATTTTAATAATTTGATCGTTGCCGTTGTATCTTTTTCAAAATTGAAACTACTATTTTCTGATAATTTGCTTCCATCTAAAACAGCACTTATTTTTGTGTTTAAAGAATCTAAAGTTTTCATTTCTGCATTGGCAGAATTCACAACTTTTACATTTTCCACAAACCAAACATTTCCATTTGCTTCTGAATTTTGTTGTGCTAGTTTCTGATCTCTTTTACCAGCAACTATAAAATACTTCGTGTTTAACATATTTAACACTTCCGCATTATTTTTTGCAATCTGATAATCAAATAACTCTTGATAACGCCCCATTTTTGCTGCATGATAACCTCCTATCGATTGATGAAAATACGAGGTACTTCCATCTTGCATTGGATCTACAGAAAAGTTTGCAACTCTAAAGTGTGTTTTATCTTTTAATATTAATTTATCTGCTTTTGAAGCTGTAAAAGGTTTTTCTACTTTTCTAGAAGATTTAAAATCAGATGCATTTACATATTTTTTATTGACAGATATCAAATCAAATAAAACAAAAACAGTTAAAGCTAAAATCGCAAAATTTTGTTTTAACTTATTTTTTAAACAAAGCCATAAAACACCTGAAGACAATAATACTAAAGCCAAAGAGCGTAAAGTATCAAACAATAACATCGATTTTCTATCTGCAACTACGGCATCTAAAACCCCAGTAATAGAATATTCTTTTTCAATATTTAGATATGTTGAATCCCTAATACCTTCAAAGGGAGAAAAAATATGCGCCAACACAAAACCTAAAAGAATCAACCCTCCGAAAACAAGAACTGCTTTCTTTAGGGTTTCAATTTTTTGTTCGGATGAAATTTTTGATGAGAAAAACTCTTTTAAACCTAAAATCCCCAAAATAGGAACACATAATTCTGCAATAACTTGTATGGAAGAAACGGCTCTAAATTTATTATACAAAGGAATATAATCAATAAAAAAGTTCGTTAATCCTTCAAAATTTCGCCCCCAACTTAATAAAATTGAAAATACTGTTGCAGCAACTAACCATTGTTTTAACCTTCCTTTCACTAAAAACATTCCCAAGAAAAATAGAAAGAAAATAACAGCTCCAATATAAGCTGGCGCTTCTACAATTAGCTGATCTCCCCAATAAGTAAGAGCTTGTTCAGTAAAATAGTTCGCACCTTTTTTTCCTAAATTAGCTTCAATTACCTCATATAAATTAGAATTTTTATCTAACTTTTCAACAGTTCCTCCACCCATAAAACGCGGAATAAACAAATTGAAAGTTTCTAATTTAGCATAGCTATATTGTGTAATGTAACTTTTATCTAAACCTTTTGTTGCTTCTTTATGGCTTCCATCCGTATTAATTGTTAATTCAGATTTTCCTCTTGTACTAAAATCTGAATATTCTTTCATCGCCATTAGCCTCGATGAATTTGCTCCAATTCCTAAAACAACTGCAGCAATAATAACAGCTGCTTGTTTCATGAAAATTGTAAAAGTTTTTTCTTTGATGGCATTTATGAATTCTACAATTCCTAAAATCAATAAACAAAAACCCAAATAATAAGTCATTTGTATGTGATTTGCATAAATTTCGAGCGCCATTGCAAGTCCTGTAACCAAAAATCCAAGTACATACTTTTTCTGAAAAACCCACAAAACACCGGCTAAAACCAAAGGCATATATCCAATTGCATGTGCTTTTGAATTATGACCAGGAACAAATATGATAATTAAATACGTCGAAAACCCAAAGGAAAGTGCCCCTAAAATCGCCAATCTCCATTTCACTTTTAAAGCCAACATCAATACAAAAAAGCTTAAGAAATATAAGAAAGTATAATCTGCAGGTCTCGGTAAAAAACGAAGTGTTCTGTCTAATAGTCTAACAAAATCATTTGGATAATATGCACTTATCTGATAAGCAGGCATTCCTGAAAAAGAAGCTCCCGTCCAATAAGGTTCAGTGTTTTTATCAGCTCTAAAATCGTTAATTTCTTTAACCATTCCTCGAAACTGAGTAATATCTGATTGCGCTATTTTTTGTCCTTTTAAAACAGGATAAAAATACGTTAAAGACGCTAAAATAAATAGTGCAATTGCAATGCTATAAGGTACAATGTGTTTTTTTTTCACTTTACGAAGTTAAATTTAAGAATTAAATTTGGTTGTATTCAATTAAAAAAGCAGTTCCTTTTTTCACTAAACACTTCAAGCAGATTAATCTATTTCTTCAAAATCCACATATTCTCCAACAGAGTTTTTACCTTGTTGGTTATTTCCTGGCGCTTTATCAATAGTTGTTTCACCTTCTTTAACAGTGCTTTTAGGTTGCTGCTGACCATATTGTTGTTCAGCTTTTTTCTTTATAGACTCTGCTGCTTTTTTTACTAAAAGAGGACCAAACAGACGTATTAAATACTTAAATCCTAAATAAACTAAAAGAATAATAAATAATGTTTTCAATTTCAATAATTTTAAAAATCAATCAAAAGTAACAATTTGACAACAATTTTAACGTTAACAAACTATAAAGTTTTAACAAAGGTAAAAAAGTATGCAATGCTTTTAAAAACAGCAATTTTGTGCTATGTTTGTTTCACAAATAAATTTTAAACTTAAAAACGTTTTTTGACTAATGAAAAACCGTACACTGAAACTTTCCTTTTTGTTCTTTCTTCTTAGTTTTTCGTCTATTTACAGTCAATATACAGATGTTATAAACTCTAATAAACCTGGTTTCTCCGAAAGCCCTTATAGCGTCGGAACAGGTGTTTATCAATTTGAAAGTAATATCTTTTTAAGAAATGCCTCTATAAAACCCACTTTTTCTGTACCAAAATCTTTTGGTTTTGACATGCTTTTTAGAACCAGTTTCTTCTCGGAGAAATTAGAACTAAGTGTTCAGGCTAGTTACCAAAAAGATAAAATTGTACCTAAAAATAGTGCTATTCCTAATTATTTTTCTTCAGGATTTAGCAATTTTAATATTGGTGCAAAATATTTAGTTTTTCAACAAGAATTTGAAGATAAAAGCAAAGAAGTTAGAAGTTGGAAAAGAAGAAGGGCTTTTGATAAAAAAAGATTGATTCCTTCTATAGCAATTTATGCAGGGTTAAATACAGATCTTATAAACGACATTTATAAAACAGGAAATATGTCGCCCAAAGTCGGAGTCTTATTACAAAATGATTTAAGTACTGACTTTAATATTATTACAAATTTCTACTATGATAAAATTGGTACAGCGTTTTCAGAATTCTCCTACATAATTACAGGTACATTTAGCTTTAATGGTCGATGGTCTACTTTTATTGAAAATCAAACTGTATTTCAAAAACATCAAAATAGCACAAACTTAGGTACAGGATTGGCTTATTTAGCTAGTAGAGATTTACAAATAAACACTTCCGCAAGGTTTCTTTTGGAAGGTCAATCTCATGGACTTTATGCTGGTTTAGGAATTTCCTATAGAATTAACAGACATCAAGATGGTGTTAAAGGAAAAGGAGCTTCTGAAAAAAACACACCAATATCACGTTACAATAAAAAACAAAGTAATTTTTTCAATAGACTTTTTAGTGTTTTTACAAAAAAACCTAAGAAAAAAACGACTAGAAATAGACCAAAAAGAAAGAGAAATAATTAAACTCCCTAATTATTATGATTACTTTAAAACAAGCCATCTCAAAAAAAGAACTGAAACGTTTTGTACTGTTTCCCTTCTCTCTTTATAAAGAAAACAATTATTGGGTTCCTCCAATAATAAAAGACGAAGTTGCTAATTTTAATCCGAAAGAAAACCCTGTATTTAAAAATGCTGAAGCTCAATTTTTTCTAGCTTATAGGGATAAAAAAATTGTAGGTAGAGTTGTCGCAATTATCAATTGGATTGAAGTTGAAAAACAACAAGTTAAAAAGATGCGTTTTGGTTGGTTTGATGTTATTGATGATGTTGAAGTTAGTAAAGTTTTATTAGAAAAAGTTAATGAAATTGGACGAGCAAATAATTTAGAATACATAGAAGGACCTGTTGGTTTTAATAATTTAGACAAAACTGGAGTTTTAGTTGATGGTTTTGATGAACTAGGAACTATGATTACTTGGTACAATCATCCTTATTACAAAGACCATTTAGAGCAATTAGGTTTTGTAAAAGAAAAAGAATACCTAGAAAATAAGTTTAAATTTAAAAATGTTGATGCTGTATATTTTGATAGAGTTAGCAAAATATTAAAAAAACGTTTTAAACTAAAAGCTATAGATTTTAAAAGAACAAAAGACATTTTACCGCTAGTAGATGAAATGTTTGAAGTATTTGATAAAACGTATTCAAGTCTTTCTACCTACGTTCCTATTTCTGAAGATCAAATTACTTATTTTAAGAAAAAATATATTTCATTCATCAATCCTGAGTATATAAAATTTGTGATGGATGAAAACAATAAATTAATTGCTTTTGCTATCGTGATGCCTTCTTTCTCTTTAGCTTTACAAAAAGCCAAAGGAAGACTATTTCCTCTAGGATTATTGCGTTTATTAAAAGCGAGAAAACATGCAAAAGACGTAACTTTTTATTTGATTGGCGTGCATCCAGATTATCAAAACAAAGGTGTAACTGCTATCATTTTTGACCAATACACAAAAACTTTTGCTAAAAAAGGAATTGTAAATTGTATTAGAACTCCTGAATTAGAAGAAAATGAATCTATAAAAAAGATTTGGGCAGATTTCAATCCAGTAACTCATAAAAGAAGAAGGACTTATAGAAAGAGTATTCAGTAGTTCGTTTTTAGTGAAAATGAAAAAAAACTACAGTTTTAAAATTTTGAAAATTAAATAGCAATGCAATTATTTTACAATCCTGATCTTACCAAAGAAACGACTCAAATTACTTTTGATAAAATTGAAAGCAGACATATTGTGCGTGTTTTAAGAAAAAAGGAAGATGCAATTTTACATATCACAAATGGGAAAGGTTTTCTGTTTGATGCAAAAATCATAATTGCTAGTGATAAAAAATGCGTTGCTGAAATTATTGATATTCAAGAAAAACCAAAACCTTGGAACTACTATTTACACATTGCCATTGCACCTACAAAAAACAATGATCGAATTGAGTGGTTTTTAGAGAAGGCTACTGAAATTGGTATTGATGAAATTACGCCAATTATTTGCAGTAATTCTGAACGTAGATTCATAAAACTAGACCGTTTTGAAAAAATCATACAGTCTGCGATGAAACAATCATTAAAATTCACACTACCAAAAATTAATGAAGCTGTAAAATTTAGTGATTTTATCAATCAAGATTTTGAAGGAACGGTTTGTATTGCACATTGCGAACCCTTCGACAAAAGCTCAGGACAAAGAAAAAAAAACTTATTAAAATCAGTTATAAATCCATCAGAAAAAACAACCATTTTAATTGGTCCTGAAGGTGATTTTTCTTCTCAAGAAATCACAAAAGCTTTAGAAAAAAACAGCATTCCTATTTCTTTAGGAGAAAGTAGATTGCGTACAGAAACCGCTGCTTTGGTGGCTGTACAAAATGTATCTTTTATCAATCAGTAACATCCTTTTTACTATCTTGCTTCAAATTCATTTTTGAATAATTTATGAAGCAATTTACAACGCTATTTATTCTATTAATCTTCCTTTCTACAAACGCACAAGATGTTGCTATCTTAAAATATAATGGTGGTGGAGATTGGTATGCGAACCCTACTGCAATTCCGAATCTAGTAGCCTTTGCAAACCAAAATATTAAAACCAATATTTCTAAAAACCCACAAACGGTAACCGTTAATAGTCAAGATATTTTTAACTTCCCGATGTTGTTTATGACTGGTCATGGAAATGTGTTCTTTTCTGATGACGAAGCAAAAAACCTAAAAAACTATCTAATTTCTGGCGGATTTTTACACATCTCAGACAATTATGGTTTGGATAAATTTATACGTAAAGAACTTAAAAAAGTATTTCCTGAATTAGATTTACAAGAAATACCAAGCAATCACCCTATTTATAATCAGACTTTTAAATTCCCTGAAGGAATGCCGAAAATTCATGAACATGATAAAAAAAACGCACAAGGTTTTGGTTTATTTCATGAAGGTCGATTAATTGTTTTTTACGATTATGAAACCGATTTAAGTGATGGCTGGGAAGATCAAATAATTCATAACAACCCAAAAGAAGTTCGTGAAAAAGCATTGAAAATGGGTGCAAATATTATAGAATATGCTTTTACAAACTAATCCAACCATCAACATCGATGACATCAAAATAAACTTTGATTCTAGTAGTTTATGGGTTTTAAATATCGCCATTGCTATTATCATGTTTGGGGTTGCTCTAGGCATTACAGTTAATGATTTTAAACGTCTTTTTAAAAACCCTAAAATAGTTTTTGTGGGTGTTTTATCGCAATTTATCTTATTACCCGCAGCAACATTTTTATTAATTTTAATGATCGAACCTCACCCAAGTTTTGCTTTAGGAATGATGATGATTGCAGCTTGTCCCGGAGGAAATGTATCTAACTTTTTTAGTAAAATGGCTGGTGGAAATGCGGCGCTTTCTGTGAGTTTAACTGCTTTCGCAACCTTAATTTGTATTTTTATGACTCCTTTTAATTTACAATTTTGGGGAAGTATGTATGAACCTACAAATGAAATTTTAAAAACGGTTTCTTTAAATCCTTTTGACTTATTTAAACTAGTTTCTTTAATTTTAGGAATTCCTTTAATCTTAGGAATGGTTATCAAACATTATCATTCAGAGATGGCAATTAAAATAGAAAAAGTACTAAAGCCACTTTCTATGACTGTTTTTATTGTCCTTATTTTTATCGCTTTTTCTCAAAATTTAGAGGTATTTGCAGACTACATTCATCATGTTTTATTCTTTGTTATTTTCCATAATATTCTTGCTTTTACACTTGGTTTTTATACCGCAAAAAGTTTTGGATTAAACCATCAAGATTGCAAAACAATTTCTATGGAAACGGGAATTCAGAACGGAGGTTTAGGCTTACTTTTAATTTTTGGTTTTTTTGATGGTTTAGGAGGCATGGCTTTATTAGCTGCTTTCTGGGGGATTTGGGATGTGTTTTCAGGAATGGCTTTGGCTACCTTTTGGGGAAGAAAACCTCATAAAAAGATTCAATAAAATAAAATTTATTTACAACACTTAATATGTTAAAAAAACTTTGGTACAATTCAGTTGTTCTTTATCTTAAAAATGGTTTATTTTTTTATAGTAAAAAAATATTGGTTTCTGGTAAAGAAAATATTCCCAAAAAAGGAGCTGTCTTATTTTGCGTAAATCACCCTAATGGATTGATAGACCCTTTAATTGTTACGACAAATACCTCAAGAAATGACCATTATTTAGTAAGAGCAGCATCCTTTAAAAAACCGTTCATCAAAAAAATTCTAGAGAGTTTAAATTTGATGCCAATTTATAGAATTAGAGATGGAGCTAATCAATTAGGTAAAAATAAAGAGATTTTCGAAAACTGTGCTAACCTTTTTAAAAGAGGCGAATCTTTGATGATTTTTCCGGAAGGAAGCCATAATAGTAAACGCACAGTTAGACCTTTAAGTAAAGGTTTCACACGAATTATATTTGGAACTTTAGAGCAAAACCCTGAGTTAAAAATAAAAATAATCCCTGTAGGACTTACCTATCAAAACGCTTCTTTTTATCCGACAAAAGTTACACTGAATTTTGGAAAACCAATTGCTGCAGAAAAATTTTACAACACCGATGAACCGGTTTCTTCCGTCAATAATTTAAAAAATGAAGTTCGAAATCAACTAAAAAAATTAAGTGTTCATATTCCTGATGACGAAAAATACGCATCAACTTTAGCTAAATTAGATAGCTTAAATGTTGATTTCACAAAGGTTGATTTGGTGAATAAAATGATTGAAACTGGAAACTACCCAGAACAAAAAAAGAAGCATAGAAACTTCTTGAAACCTTTATATTACATAATCATTTTAAACAGTTTATTCCCTTTTCTAATTTGGAAAAAAGTTTCTAAAAAAATTGATGAAATTGAGTTTGTAGATACTTTTAGATTCACATTTTGCTTATTTGCATTTCCTGTATTTTACGGATTACAAGCTTGGGTCATCAACTTACTGTTTGATTGGAAAGTCGCTATCTGCTACGCATTAACTTCTTTATTTTTAATTGTAGTGTACTCGAAATTTTCAGTAACGAATACAAAAAACAGCATCTAATCTATAATTGCATCTTGTATGGCTTGCTGAATTTTAGTACGCATGTTTGTCTTAATCAAACCTCTATTAGTCATGTAAGGATATACTCTGTTTGATAGAAAAACGTACACAATTTCGCTTTTAGGATCCGCCCAAGTATACGTACCTGTAAAGCCTGAATGTCCAAAACTTTCATCCGAAACACAACCACAAGTCGCCTTTACTTTTGGATCTAATTGCGGTTTATCAAACCCTAAACCTCTTCTTACTTTTTTGTCCTGAAAATAACGTGTGTTAAACTTATGTATCGTTTCCTCTTTTAAATAGCGTCTACCTCCATAAAAACCATTTTGTAAATACATTTGCATAATTTTCGCAACATCATTTGCATTGGAAAACAAACCTGCATGACCAGCAACACCGCCTAACATTGCAGCGCCCATATCGTGTACATTACCATGTAATAATTGATTTCTATAATAATCGTCTATTTCTGAAGGTACAATTACTGATTTATCGAATTTTTTGAGCGGCAAATACGTCATTCTATCTGCACCTAAAGACTTGTAAAACTCAGCATCTGCTAATTTATCTAAAGGTTTTTTGTACTTTTTCTCTAAAACTTCTTTAAAAAGATAATAGCCTAAATCACTATATTTATACCCTTCCTCTTCTCTTTGGTCTACTTCTTTTATGTACTTGTAAATACTGTCTTTATAAGATTTTCTGATGTATAAGTTTTCGGCAACTTTTACATTGAATTTATTTGATTTGTTCTTTCTATAAAATATCGGTAAATTCTTATGTGTAATACTGTCTTGTGTGCCTTTATAAAAAGGAATCCAAGCTTGTAATTTTCCATAATGTGAAAGAATTTCTTTTACAGAAACGGACCCTTTATTAGAGTTTACAAAACTAGGCAGAATATCTTTTATGCTTGCTGACAAAGGAATTTTCGCTTCTTCTTCTGCTTTCATAATTAAAGGCAAAGAAGCTAAAA
>Ga0308012_10000022_pt1 | contig 113578 bp, 111 predicted proteins | sample Neamet179_FD_203133 | JGI IMG/M metagenome (GOLD analysis project Ga0308012, IMG submission 203133) | Marine microbial communities from water near the shore, Antarctic Ocean - #179 | ecosystem: Environmental > Aquatic > Marine > Unclassified | place: Southern Ocean | collected 2014-07-25 | reverse complement strand
TCATTTGTTGCTAGAGGCGTTGACACATCGCCTAGTTGGTGGCGAAGAAGTCTTAGATGTTGGTTGTGGTTCGGGGGTGTTGACAGTAGCCGCAGCATGTCTTGGAGCGTCTAATGCTGTTGGAATCGATATTAATAGAGCTGGATTAATATCGGCTGGTTTAAACGCTGCAATGAATGGTGTCAGCGACCGGACTTCATTTTTGTCTGTTCCGTTACTTGAGGTACCTGGAAATTTTGATGTTGTGCTAGCTAACATTCATGATTACACGTTGCGCAGTATGGCAAATAACCTAACCGATAAGTTGAACACAGGTGGGTGGATTGGTCTCAGCGGAATATCGAGTGCTCAGGTGTCAAGAGTCAAAGCGTGTTTTCCTAAAGTGAAGTTCGAGCGACCTATAAATCGAGATGAATGGGTTGGGTTGGTCGGCAAAGTCATATCTTGATGATCTAGAGTATATGTAGATCTACAAAATTCATGGGGGCAAAATGCAGGTTGGCTTAAGTGTTATTTTCCAGAATCCTGACGAGACCATTCCGGACCAACAGGTATATCAGCAGGACCTTTCTCTTGCCCTTCAAGCAGAGGGTCTTGGATTTGATTCCGTGTGGAGTGTCGAGCATCACTTTACGGATTACACCATGTGCCCGGATGTCCTTCAATTTCTTACGTATATGGCAGGAGCGACCAAGAAGATTAAACTTGGTTCGATGGTCTGTGTTCTTCCTTGGCACGATCCTCTGCGTGTAGCTGAACAAATTTCTATGCTCGACAATCTTTCGGGTGGCCGGTTTATTCTCGGGCTCGGTCGAGGTACAGGCAAAGTTGAGTTTGATGGCTTTAGAACTGAGATGGACACGGCCCGCCTTCGTTTCAAAGAATCAACAGAGATGGTTCTAAACGCCTTAGAAAATGGCTACGCCGAATATCATGGGGAACTTATCGAGCAGCCGAGGGTAGATATTAGGCCAAGACCGCTTAAGTCGATGCGGGGTAGAGTCTATGCAGCTGCGGTATCTCCTGAATCCGCTAAAATTATGGCTGAACTTGGCGTCGGAATATTGATTGTTCCTCAGAAGCCATGGAAAGCAGTGCGTCAAGAGCTTCAAGATTACCGTGATGTTTATCGGCAGGCTAATGATGCTGAGCCTCCATCTCCATTAGTTGCTGGATGGACCTTCGTAGATGAAAACCCGGATAAAGCTGAGGAAAAAGCGCGTGAGTATATTGGTGGCTATTGGGACACAATAATCAAGCATTACGAGTTTGATAAACCGCATTTGAAAGATACGAAAGGCTATGAGGCCCACGGCACTATGTACGATCGCCTAAAGGCTCCGGGTGGCATGGAGATGATGACTGACTTCTTTGTGAATCTTCAAATTTGGGGAAGCCCACAGCAAGTGTTCGACAAAATTATGAAGCTTCAGGATGAAACCCACATGGACGGTTATATGGGAGTGTTCAGCTTCGCTGGCATGCCTATCTCCGAAGCAGATAAGAGCATGAAGCTGTTTGCTCGTGAAGTTATGCCAGAGCTGCAGAAGCTAGCGCCGGTGCAGGAACGACTTGGTATTCCAGCCTAGCTGTGTAGCTTAATTATTCGAGGCTTTAGTGACGTCTCCAATATTAGTAGTCGTATGGCGAATTCCTGCTATGGGTTTACTATTTCAATTATCCTTGGACCCACGAATTCTTGGGAACTGGGGGCCTTGAACTATTTATAGTTTCGGTGGTTATAACCCGTCGTGGTGACTCTGAGTCGGCGAAAGTAGCAACATCTTTGTAGATCGTCTCGCGGTCGTTATCGTCACCGAAGAATCTTTCTTTCATGTCGATGAGGCTTTCAAAACTTACAAGGGCAAAGCCATCGATGGGTGTCCCAGAAAATGTCTGAACGATGCTCAGTTGTGTGTAATCCCACATACCAGGATGATGCTTTAAAGCCAGCGGAGCGTGAATATCACGCCAGTGAGAATCAGCTTGCTCATGAGTGAAATCAGGATGATGGAGCAGTGGGAAAATAGCGGTGATTCCTGGAGAGGTTACTCCCGCCTCTGCAGATTGTGGTCTTTCTCGAATGCATCTTGAGAAGGCTAGGTAACTACCTACATCATTGATTCCGCTTAATTGGCTTGGATCATCTGTCATTACTCTGACTAATGTCCGAAAAGGAAGCTTTGTTGCATCAGGCTGATTATTTATGTATGAGATACCGTTTAGCTTTTTTGCAATTTCAAGAGCTGCGTCGACGTCATTTCCTACTGCTATAAGTTCATGCATACCAATATCTTGGCACGGCATGGATCTGCTATGTCGAGATAGAATAGAAACTGATGGTAAAATCAGCTGATTCTCATAATGAGATAGGCCGGGAATCTGAATCAGAGCTAAAAACTTTCAATCCATCTGTGTACCGAGTCCAGCCGATAAACGAGACTCAGCTAACTGCAACATCTGGGTTCTCACCATGGACTATTTTTTGGGTGGCGCTTCTTGGACTAGTGTCCGCCAATTTTATGGTTTCTGTCTTAGCGGCTGCAATAAATGAACTTGCACAAGAATTTAGCGTTGATCGCAGTCTTATGCGCTGGGTAGTTACGGGACCCAATCTAGGGTTCGCGGTCTTGGCAGTTACAGCCGGAAAACTAGCTGACCTGTATGGAAGAAGACAAGCTTTTCTGGTTTCACTGGTTGGCTCTGGGTTTTTTGGCTTACTCTCAGCATTCGCTTGGTCAGCTGAATCGCTGATCGCGTTTCGTACTCTCAGCGCTATCTTCGGCTCAGCAACAGGCCCGGCTGGAATAGCAATAATCTTTACTCAATTTGAAGCAGCTAAAAGGATAAGAGTTTTAGGTTGGTGGGGTTTGGTTATGGCTGGCGGCCCAGTTGCAGGAATAGTGATCTGTGGTCCGTTGATAGATCTATATAGCTGGCGATGGGTTTTTGTTGCCCAGGTTCCTCTCACTGCTTTAGCCTTCATTCTTGGCTATAAAGTGTTTCCAAGCACCTCACGAAAAACTAATATTAAATTTGATATTCCAGGAACTGTTCTACTCGCTGCAGGTCTATCTGCGTTGCTAGCGGCGATAAACCGTGGTCCGATATGGGGTTGGGGTTCAACATCGATTTCTGTGTTGACAAGTATTTCGGTTGTGTTATTAGTTTTATTTATTTTCCAGGAGAAACGATCAGTCGCTCCATTGATTCCGGTTGAGTACTTTCGGCGTAGAAATTTTGTTATCCCCATGCTGAGTCAGGTGTTCACAAATTTTGCTTATATGGGTGCTGGTTTTGTTCTTACACCGCTTTTTATAGCTGAGGTTTACGGTCACTCAGTTACCAGGACAAGCTATTTGATTACTTCACGACCACTTTTTTTTGCATTAGCGGGGCCGTTAGTAGGCTTCGCTGGGGCGCGTTTAGGAGAACGCGTTTTGTCTGTGTCTGGCGCTTTTTTTGTAGCGGTTTCTGCTTGTCTCTTATCGTTAGCAAACGCTACTAGCGGTGACCTTTTCATATTCGTGGCATTGGGCGTAGCGGGTTTTGGTTTAGGAGTCATGCAACCCGCTATGACTTCAGTAATAACTAATGCCGTGGAAGAAAAAGATGTAGCAACTGCTGGCGGAGCGCAGCAGATGATGTGGCAGTTAGGTACTGCCGGAGGCATAGAAATTTTGGGATCAGTTCAAGAAAGCCGTGAGCCAATATCGGGGCTTGTTGGTAGCTATAACGAAGCTTTTATGATTGCAGCAGGATTCGCGTTTTTGGGTATGCTTCTTGTGAGCTTCGTGAGGAGAGTTTAGATTTCACCGTCCTTTGAACTGGGGTTCTCTCTTCTCTAAAAATGCTGACACTGCTTCTTTAGTGTCCGACGTGTAAAAGTTAATTGTTTGGGCCATGCCTTCGCCTTCTAACGCCGTTGAGAAGTCAGCCGTAGCATTTAGAGTTAGGAGGCGTTTGGTCATAGCTAACGCAAGTGGCGGCCCGGAGGCTAGCCGCTGACTCCACTGCGCAACGAAATTGTCCAACTCGCCATGGGGAATTACGTGGTTGACGAAACCAAATTCTTTAGCTTCATCGGCGGATATAACATCGGCGAAAAAAGCGAGTTCCTTTGCTTTGTGAAGACCAATTAGTCTCGGAAGAATCCAGGTACCGCCGAAATCGACGGAGAGACCACGTTTTGCAAAAATTTCGCTGAATCGAGCAGAGTCACTGGCGACAATTAAGTCACAGGCTAAAGCCATATTCATGCCGGCTCCTGCCGCAACTCCGTTCACTTTTGCGATAACTGGAACCATGATTGAATAGAGGGCTTGAATAGTTTTATGAATCAAATTCATCGATTGCAGCTGATGCATTTTCGGTGCATCGCCAGCAAGGTCCGCTCCGCTACAAAATGCGTCTCCTGCGCCCGTCATAATCACAGCGCGTATATCAGGATCAACCGAGATCTCGTTCCAGGTTTCGCGAAGTTCTCCCCACATGGTGAAGTTGGCAGCGTTTTTTTTCTCTGGCCTGTTCATTGTTACGGTAGCTATTCCGTCATCTGCTACTTCAATAATTAATGTCTCAAGGGTCTTAGATTCCATTCTCTTAGAATAGGCCTTAAGGGTTAGCGGTTTCACGTCAGAATCTTGGAAGTTGCTAAAATTGATTGATGTCAGGTCCAATATTGATTGCTTGTCGCTTGGTTCGAAAAGCGAAACTTTATGTTTCTAAAAAGTTGGTTAATGCATCGATGAAACCCAAAGTATTTTGACCGTGTACGTTGTGGCCGGAATCGCTGACGGTTGCGAGGGTTCCATTAGGAAGAGCTTCGCAGAAGCGATGGGCAGCGTCTTTAGTCAAAATATTAGAGTCAGCACCTCTAATTAAGAGAGTGCTGTTAGTCATTTTTTTTGCGTCGCTTAGTTGGAATCGGTCACTGTTGAGTCTTTGCTGTTCAGTTGATGCTAAGCGTTGGCCATGATCTCGTTTGCTGACAAATTTTCCATCGGCTCGCTGTAGCAGATTGTATTTGACCGTTCGTTGAATGTGTTCTGCTGATCGATAGGGATCATATTTTTGGACTGATGTAACGAAATCTTGCAAATCGTCGAATTCACGGTTTTCTGTAACGAATTTTCGTATGGATTTTGCTCCTTCGGAGGACATCTCAGGAGCAATGTCAACTAGTACGAAACGTAAGTTCAGATCGGGGAAATCAAGTGCAATGCGCATGGCATTCATTCCGCCCATGGAATGGCCGATGACAGTTGCTTCGCGAATCGCAAGCTCATTTACTAGAGCATTAACATCTGCTGCCATCGCAGATGAGGAGTAATCAGCGTCGCGAGACCATTCGCTGTCTCCGTGCCCACGCTGGTCTAGAGCGACAATGTGGTATCGGTCGGCGAGATGCAGGCTTACTAAGTCCCAAGAGTGCGCTGATTGATTGCCGCCGTGGAGTAGGACCAGAGTGGGATTTGTTGGTTGGCCCCATTCGAGAAAGTGAAAACGTTGATGTCTCAGAATTATGTTGCGTGATGAATAACGAATATTACTGCCGTGGATTATTCCTAAATCCTGGGCGCTAGCAAGCAAACTTTCGTATTCCTTAGACAGAGTCATGTCTAAAGGCTTGTCAGTGTCAGAAAATTCATTCAGATACATTGGTGAAGAGTCTTTCAGAGTTAGGTTCTGTGTGCTTCGTTAGGCGCATTAAATGGTGCCTTTGTTGAGATCCAAGAAACCGCGAGCAACGTTAATTTTGAGGATGTCACTGGTTCCTTCAGCTAGCTGAAGTGCTTTAACTCGTGAAGAGATTTGAGTCAAAGGGTGGGTTTCAGTTAGAGCTTGTCCGCCGATGATCAGGATTGCTTCATCGATAATCCGACTTAATGCCTCTGTTGCTAGAACTTTCACTGCGCTAGCTTCATTAACGGCGTTTTCTCCAATGTCGATTAGACGGGCTGTTCGGTATAAAGCCGAACGGACAGCGAAAGCTTCGATCCGAAGTCCTCCATAGCGCATTCTCGTCAAATCATTGCTTCCGGTCAGCGAATTTGTTTCATCCATTTGTTTTAAATAAGCGGCTAGATGGTCTAACACGAATAAACAAAGCCCGGTGCTAGTAGCAGCGATAGCCATCCGAACGTCACTCACTTGCTCTAACGCCCGTTTCATACCTGACCCGATAGGTCCGATAACATGTGCCGCTGGAACTCTGACGTTTGTGAATGTGAAGGCTGCGTGTTGGCTTCCATCACTAGACGCAAACTTGCGGGTCAAATTAACTCCGGGTCTAGAGGTTTCGATAAGCAGCATCGTCTTCCCAGATTGCGGAATGTCTACGAGCACATTTACAAAATGTGCTTTCGCTCCACCTGTTACATACGACTTTTGCCCGTTGATGATTAGTTCTTCGCCGTCTATCTCGGCCCAGGTATATCGTTGTGCGTCTGCCGGCTCGGTGAAACCGAAACCGCTGTTCATTTCTCCTGCTAGGTAAGGCATAAGAAAACTGCTCCTAAGCGGTTCCCTTACATTTTCCAGTAATCCTGGTGTTGGGCCTAATAAACTTCTTTCATGGGCGACGTTGAGAGAACCGAATGTTTCACGGGCAATAGTTAGTTCTAGGGCGGTTCCTTCGCTTCCCCCACATGAGGCTGGTTGGGTTATGTCAAATACTTTTACCCGTTGCGAAAGGCCCCTAATTTGGTTTTCCCGACTATCGGTCGAAAAGAGTTCAGGGTCCAATGCGGCGACTTGATGTGCAAGCATTGAGCACCGATTCTGTAGGTCTGTTTCTTTCGGTGTCAGAAAATCAGGCAACTTCACTCCGAGTGCAATCTAAAAATATTAAATTAGATGATATTTTGTGTTTAAGCACATGTTCTCATGACTCGAGAGCCCTCAGGGTCTAGTTTGCGTTCATGGATTCACTTAAAGGAAAAACAGCAGTAGTTACTGGCGCTGCATCTGGAATGGGTTTGGCTATGAGTCGGCGGTTTGTGGAAGCTGGCATGAATGTAGTGCTATCAGATATCGATGAGAATAAGTTGACTGAAGCGACGCGGTTGATCACTGCGAGCGGGGGTAGAGCAATAGGTGTACTGGCGGATGTAGCCCTAGAAGGTGACCATTCGATGCTTCTAGATCGGGCCATAGACGAATTCGGAATCGTGAACGTTGTATGTCTTAATGCCGGTGTGACTGGATCGATCGGCCGGTCATGGACGTTGACCAAACAAGACTGGGACTGGACACTTGGAATACTCCTTGATGGAGTCATTAATGGTATTAGAACTTTTGTGCCTCATCTCATAGATCATGGAGACGGGCACGTAGTTACTACGGCGTCAATAGCTGGCCATGTTTCGTCCCCATACGGAGGGCCATATAACGTTGGAAAGCATGGAGTCGTAACTCTGTCCGAAACTTTACACCACGAGCTGAAAGCGGATGGATCTTCAGTTGGCGTGACCTGTCTATGTCCTGGGTTCGTGTCAACGAACATTATTCAAGCGACGCGAGAACGAAATAGCGATGAGGCAGGATCAGGGAAGGATGAAAAAGCTGATCGGTGGCTTGAGATATCGGAACGAGTTCTTAGGTCAGGATTAGAGCCTGAGGTAGTGGCACAACAAGTCCATGACGCAATACTGGCGAACCAATTTTGGCTTTTCACTGATAATGATTGGGATACGCCCATAGCTCGTCGCAGTAAAGAGATTATTGAAAGAAACGTACCTTCAATTGGCTTGCCCGACTTGAAATAAGTATTTCTTCGGGGAGCATAATAATAGTGAATTGACGCCAGAACATTCAGGAAGGCAAATGTTTGGGTATCTTGATGCCTCGTAACCCATGCAGCCTCAGCTATGCGGGACATGAGCAAGGGCCGATACCCAGAAGATTATGGAAATGGGCTGAGAGTCCACGTGTTTCGTATTTTTACACACAAATACGCTCCGATCCTCTCTGCTAGATGCAACATGCTGTAAGACATAGATGATGAGAGTTGGATGGGTTTTCGTGCTGCTCGCAGGGCTGGCCTTAGGTTGCAGCGCTGTCGACAGGTCTACCCCAGCGGCATCAGAGGAAGCAGTAAGAGGAGCTGGGATTGACTCGCTGGACTCGACGGTCACCACGCTTGGCGCCCCGGTCGAGATTCCTTTCCTGAATTGGCAGAGCGGATCATCTGATTATCTCTACGATCAAGAGTCACTGCACACGTTTGAACTCACTATTTCTGATGAGGCCCTAGCTGAGATCAATAACGACCCCAGTGAAGAAGAATATGTGGAAGGAAGCCTTACCTTCGAAGGTGAAACTATTAGTCCCGTTGGCATCCGGTACAAGGGATCAGTCGGCGCTTGGGTCGGGTGCCTTGCTGGTGGAAGCCTTTTCGAGCCTGATGGAGCGAAGACCTGCACCAAGCTTTCGATGAAAGTCAAAATCAACTGGCAAGACAGAGCGCAAACTTTCTGGGGAGTGAAAAAGCTTCAATTCCATTCCATGAACCTTGATCCGACTCAAATGCATGACCGACTCGGGTATTGGCTTTTCCGAAAGATGGGAGTTCCGGCACCGCGCGCAAGTCACGCTCGTTTGCTGATCAATGGTAATTACTCCGGTCTTTACTCGTTTGTTGAACAGATCGACGGAAGGTTTGTCGATCGGCAGTTTGATGATGGAGATGGGAATCTGTACAAGGAGGTCTGGCCTCTAAGCAGCGAGGGCTCTGCTCGTAAAGAATTTGAGTTCAGAGATGCCCTGAAGACGAATGAAGAGGAGGAGGCGAAAGTCGATCACATCCTCAAGTTCTCTAATGAACTGGCTGCAGCTGAGAAAAATGAATTGCCCCAGATAGTTTCGAAGTGGATGGACGTTGATGAAATAATTCGGTGGGCTGTTGTCGATAGAGCTATCCGAAACGATGATGGTCCGTTGCATTGGTACTGTTTCGAAAGTTGCGCGAACCACAATTTCTATTGGTATGAGGAGCCCGCTACGGGTCGCCTTCATTTGATTCCCTGGGACCTTGATAGCGCCTTCGCTAATATCGTGTCGGATTCCAACCCCGTCACTCCAATCGCTGATCATTGGGGCCAAATCACGAACGACTGTCAGCCGTTCCCATACGGTGAATGGCGTATTCCCCAATGGTCAGCCACGTGTGATCGTTTGACAGGTGCCTGGACCACGTTTGTAGACGAAAGCGAAGCAGCTTGGGTTGCGTTTTTGACCGGTCCTTTCTCGGCGGAAAGCACTGAAGCCATTCTTAAGCAATGGGCAGAACAGATTCGCGATGCCACCTTGGAAGCAGCCAGCTCACATGAAGATGCTTTGCGCTTAGAGAAGTGGAAGTCTGCTTTATCTGAGTTGAGTTCATCGCTTGATTTCGCTCGGTCTAACAGGTTGTCTTCATAACCATTAATCTGTGGGTTGGAAGGTTTAAGGTGGATAAGGGTTTAAGACCGTAGGTCAAGAGGTTTGTTTGATGAGTCGCGTAGCGTTAGTTGGCATAGATCTGGCGGCAGTGCTTGTGTTAGTATTCTGCCTATATTTTCCTCGCAATCGACGACGAGACATGGTCGTGGCGCTTCTAGGTGTCAACGTCGGCGTGATGGCTATCGCAACTGCGTTCACGCAAGTAGAAGCTAATCTTGGGCTTGGCTTAGGCCTCTTTGGAGTGCTATCGATTATTCGTCTGCGGTCCTCGGAGTTAGGCCAACCAGAGATTGCTTATTACTTCTGCGCCCTTGCGTTAGGTCTCTTAGGGGGGGTTCAGTTTGAACCGGCTTATGTGTCTCCTCTTCTGATGGTAGCGGTTCTGGTGACGCTCTGGCTTGGTGACCACCAGGCGTTGCTTCGCGGATATTTAGAGCAAAACATGATTCTCGACAGGGCATATATGGATAACGCTGAGTTGATTCGAGTTCTTGAGGATTTGTTGGGTGGGAGTGGTCAAGTTTCAGTGCGTCGAGTCAGAGTCCGTCGCGTTGACCTGGTTAATGACAGCACAAATGTAGATGTCTATTATCGAATGCGGTCATGACATTGCGGCTTGATTCGCTAGTGGAACGTTTTCCTGCGATCAGCATCGAAGGTATGGACAATGTAGCGTCCCTCGAACAGCGTTTCGATCGCAAGTACATAGTTAGCGAAGACGAAGCAAAGATTTTTTTCGCGATGTTACCTGATTCCCTGGTTGCTTTAGAGATAGCCGAGAAGAGGTCGTTCGCATATGAATCTTGGTATTTCGATACAGCGGATTTGGAATCATTTCGTGCCACGGCTCACCGTCGCAGGAGGCGCTGGAAGGTGCGGACTCGAACTTACTTGGATGCGCAGAAGTCTCTTGTGGAAGTAAAGCTTCGCGACCAGCGTGGACGAAGCTTGAAACGTCGGCTCCCAGAAAATTTTTCATTGGCGCCGAGTTTGACTATCGAAGGTACAAAGTTTGTCAACAAGATCTTGGCCAGAGACGGCTTGGCTGAAACGCTCAAAACAACTCTGCGGACGTCCTACGAGCGTATTTCAGTGGTAGATGTAGAAAACGGTGTGCGGTTAACTGCAGATTTAGGCGTTAAATGTCAAGCGATCGGAGGGAAAGAAGCGTCGATAAATGGTGTGGTAATTGAAACGAAATCTCCGTACGGCTCTGGATCCATTGACCGTGTTCTGTGGCGATGTGGTCATAGACCTGTCCGACTTAGTAAATATGGAACTGGTTTGGCTGCAATTCATAACGAGCTGTCGCGAAGTAAGTGGCATCGAACCATTAATCAACACTTCAGCTGTTAAGACTTGCGGCCTATTACATGCCACGTTGACGTTGTTTATATCTAGACATATTTTTTTCTGGCATGTATACCAAAGAGTTGATGCGTGTCGGTACCAGAAAGAAGCAAGGCCAATTGTAGCTGAGAGTATTAAAAAATTAATTAGTGCGTGGTATCAGGACGACGCGACGAATGATTCTCTCAGTTAATGTGAGGCTATGAGCCTGACTAATGGGGACCCAAGCGAAAAAGAGCAATATGAGGTTGTAGTGATCGGCACTGGTGTGTCTGGGATCTATCAGCTACATAAATTACGCGAGTTAGGCGTCTCTGTTCTTGCGCTCGAAGCTGGTTCTGACGTAGGCGGAACTTGGTATTGGAATCGGTATCCCGGGGCGCGTTTTGATTCGGAAAGTTATTCTTATGGTTACTCATTTAGCGAAGACCTCCTCGCTGAGTGGGATTGGAAAGAACGATTTTCAGGGCAGCCTGAGAATTTACGCTATTTACAACATGTAGCAGATTGTTTTGATCTACGAGAAGATATTCGGTTCGATACCAGAGTCCGTTCTTGCACATTTGATGATGCAACTAACAAGTGGGAAGTTGAGGCCGAAGACGGTTTTAGAGTTGAGTGCCAAATCTTGATAACAGCAATCGGGATATTGTCGAAACCTCTGATTCCTGATTATCCTGGAATGGGAGATTTCCATGGACCGTCTTTCCACACAGCTCAATGGCCATCCGAAGGCATTGATTTCGATGGGAAGCGTGTCGCCGTCATTGGTACTGGAGCGACGGCCGTGCAGTTGATACAAGAAGTGGCAAAATCAGCGGAACATTTGACTATTTTTCAACGGAGTCCTAATTGGTGTGCCCCTTTGCATAATGCACCAATAAGTGAAGAAGAAATGTCTTCAATAAAAGGTCGATACAAGGATATTTTCGAAGCATGTAAGTCTTCATTTGCTGGATTCATCCATACAGCGGACTCCCGTAAAGCCTTAGACGTCACAGCTGCAGAACGAAACGAATTTTACGAAGAACTCTACGCTTCGCCAGGGTTTGGAATATGGATGGGAAATTTTCGGGACGTTTTGGTTGATGAAGAGGCAAATAAGACTCTCAGTGAGTTTGTGGAAAGAAAAATTCGCGAACGCGTAAATAGTCCAGAAATAGCAGAGAAACTCATTCCTAAAGATCATGGATTCGGTACTAGACGTGTGCCGATGGAAACAGGATACTACGAAGTGTATAACCAGGAGAATGTGCTGCTTATTGATCTAAACGAAACGCCAATTGAGGCTATAACAACTCAAGGAATTAAGACGACGCAACACGATTACGATTTTGATTTGGTCATTTACGCAACAGGCTTTGATGCGGTTATGGGACCCTTTAATTCTATTGATTTCGTTGGTTCGAATGGAAAACAGCTGAGAGAGAAATGGTCCTCAGGGCCACGTACTTATTTAGGAATGAGCGTTTCTGGTTTCCCGAATATGTTCACTTTGGTAGGTCCGCATAATGCCTCGACGTTTTGTAATCAGCCGAGATGCATCGAGCAAAATGTTGAGTGGGTATCAGACTTCGTCGCTTACTTTTTTAAAAATAAACTTGGTCGTGTCGAGGCATCTGAACTGGCAGAGAATTCTTGGACTGAACATGTATATGAGTCAGTTTCTAGGTTATTGATGAGTAAAACTGATTCGTGGTTTATGGGCGTGAACAAAAATATTGTGGGACGTGAAGAAAAAAACTTCATGCTTTACGCGGGCGGTTTCCCTAGCTACACGCAACGTTGCAATGATATTGCTTCGAACGGATACGAGGGTTTCAACTTATCTTAGTGCTTTATCTCCGGGGCCGGAACGCTTGTTTCCCTGTAGGCAAAACCTAGCGATAGTTCAAAATGCGTATTGGTTTGTTCGACATTGTGCTTGCGTGAGGGCCTTACCGCGGGTGATGGATGGGTCAAGCCAGAGATCTAATGCCGCAGGCTCGTAACCCCATTTAAGGTTGGTGCTCTCAGCCTTGATTTCTCGGGTTGTTTTCCAAACAGCATTGTCGTATTCGACTGGAAACCCTAGCTGGTTAAGGTCGTAGGCATAGACTCTGCAGAGGCCTTCTGCCTCCATAAAGTCTCCGATATACGAAACCCATGGCACCTCGATTTTGAGTTGCGAGCGAATCGCATCATACAGAGATGCTACAAAATTTCCCTGGTCCCAGTCGGCAATAGCGGTTTCGGGAATTGCTTCACCGCCAGGCAGTATCAACTGGCGATAAGGATCGTTACACAAAAGAATTTCAGTGTCTTCCCGCTTTCGTGTAAGAAGCAGACGCGTTGTTTTGATCTGCTTGTCGCTATGAACACCCAACAGAGATTTCGTTTCAGGTGATAGTGCATCATGAACGTCGTCATCGTATAGAAAGTATCCGGTAGCGGGAGGGGCATCTGAAGAGCAGTATTTGTTAAAAGCACCTATTCGGTGTATCTCAGAAGAATTACCAGATGCTCTGTGCCACAAGTGCATGTTCATTAGCAGAAGGTCGCCTCGTTTAAGAATTGGGTCTATATATGCAGAAGGCGGGGGAGCGTTAGGAGGAGCGACAGCAAGCGGGCGTTCATGGCTGTTAGTAATCCGTTGCAAGTGGTGTGAACCGGGAGCGACAAATAGGGGTCCTGTTTTAGAATCGAAGTCAGTGAATGGAGTGATTGCGAAGAGCCAGTTCATGGAAGACCCAACCGGGCGCCAGCGCTTGTAATCGTTGTGACCTGGGATACTCGACCCACCTGGTGTTCGGTCGTAAATGACAAAAGCTGTCAGTCGGGGTTCACCGCCGAGCAATTCAGCTACCGGTGGAATAATTGAACTGTGTTCGGCTAAAAAACTGAGATCTGGGTCCTTAAGACAGTTGTTTGCGAGGGTATACCTGCCAGGTTCAGGGTAGGTCAGACTTGTGGCGTCATATAGAGTCCCATCCAACGGCGGATTTCGTTCAAGGCCGCGTTCTAATCGCTGTATGTCGGCTTCGCATATTTGTTGGCGTAGGACTAGGAATCCGTCACGTTCGTAGTCGCTAATTTGGTTTTTGCTCAACATTGGCTCTCCTTGGCATTTATAGTTTCGCATGTGTCAAAATGAATTGCTTGTGAATCTGGTTTAGGAGTCGTTATGCAAATAGGAATTTTTCGTGGCCCGGCCGGGAAATTATTTAACGTAGAAGAGCTGATAGCCGATGCTAAATTGGCTCATGCAGATGGTTTTCACTCTTACTGGGTTCCTCAAATGCCAATGGGTGTTGACGCTCTACTGGCATTGAGTCATGTCGGAATGGCTGTTCCTGAAATCGAACTTGGTACTGCTGTAATCCCGACGTACCTGCAACACCCCATTTCTATGGCTCAGCGAGCGGTTACTGTCACGTCAATTATTGGGAACCGCTTAGCTCTTGGGATCGGCTTATCTCATAAGCCGGTAATCGAGAAGCAGTATGGATATTCGTTCGAACGTCCCGTTAGGCATCTTCAAGAATTTTTAGAAATATTGAACCCTCAATTACGAAATGAAGCTGTCCGTTTCACTGGTGAGCTTATGTCAGGAAAAAATTCGACGTTGTTGGAGGGAGCGCCTGCACCCCATGTTCTTGTAGCGGCCCTTGGACCTCAAATGCTTCGACTCACAGGCAAAATGGCTGATGGAACGATTACCTGGATGACTGGTAACAAAACGTTAGCTGACTTTACTGTTCCAACGATAAGAGAAGCAGCCGATGAGGCAGGAAGACAAAAACCGCGTGTTGTCGTTGGGTTGCCAGTTCTTTGCACGGATAATGTCGATGCTGGCCGTGAGCGAGCAGCGAAAGTTTTTCAGATCTACGGAAAACTACCGAGTTACCGGGCAATGCTTGATCGAGAGTCGCTAAGCGGGCCAGAAGATATTTGCATTATTGGTAATGAAGCAGAAATTCGAGATCAACTGCAAGCGACATTTGATTCGGGCGCCGATGACGTTATAGCTGTCGAGTTTGGTTCTAGCCGAGAAGACGAGACAAGAACTAGGGAAGCCCTGGCATCACTTTTGTAAATAATTAAATCGCTGAGAGATTATTCGAGTAGGAAAGTTCGAATGAGTTTAGGCCTCGTCATTGTTGTTATATAACTCAGATAACTAGCTAAATAGTAGATTTGTGGATTGTAGCTATTCCTAGCCTGGGCCTGATAAATCACAAAATTAACTGTTTAGTCGCCAAGGATATTTGAATTCCAGTTACGGGGAGTGAGTGTGACCAACGCTTCATCATGGTCAGGGAAAGTGTCGGCGTAGGATTTGCCGGCTTCGGTCCCAAGGTATCTGGAAGCAATGTCTTTAATTGCTTCGTATCTTTCTGCTTTGTTGAGCGTCGTTAGCTCAACGGGTCCTTCTGCAGTGACGTATCTGTATGGAAGTTTTTCGTCTTGGATACATAACGTTGCGAAGCCGTGACGGCGCAGTAAAAGTGCTTTGGCTGATTCGTTTGCCATAGGTATTTGAAAACCCGAAGCGCTTGAATAGCGATACCAAACAGGAGCGCAAAGTGGTCCTTTTTGTTTTCTTTGGATAGCAAGTACTGCTATTCGAACATTGCCCACAAAAATATCGCGTTCAGTTTCGGACATTTTGGTCATGCTAGTTCCAATCCCCAATTTATTTGTGCGCCGGGTGGGACTTGAACCCACACACCCTCTCGGACACAGGGTCCTAAACCCTGCGCGTCTGCCAATTCCGCCACCGGCGCATCTAGATCATAAGATAGAGGCGGAGACGCTGTCTTAGACATTCAGAGCCGGAAAGATGCAAATACTTCTGGTTTGAATAGGGGCATCTAGATTTAAGGACTAAATTTGGATAGCCCTGCCAAAAGTAAATGTGCACAAAGTTTGGGTTAACTAGTTCTGCTTAATACGAGGAAGATCATGTCGGCAATCCCAAGTGTTGAAGAAGTCAATCAGTTCGTTGACAAAGTTTTTCCTGCGATGAGAGTCTCGTGCCTTGAAATTACTGAAAATCATGCGTTGGCTGAGCTTATTGTTGAGCCAGACGCTCTCAGACCTGGAGGATTTATTTCAGGGCCAGATCAGTTTCGTTTGGCAGACGCAGTCCTTTGGTTCCTTACTTTCGGGGCGATAGGAAGAGTTGAAGAGATGAGCGTAACGACGGAACTTTCCATTCGTTTTCTAAGGCCTGCTATTGGTCAAAAACTCTATGCTCGAGCCGACTTAGAGGTAAAGAATCGCCGTAGCGTGGTTGGATCAGTTTACTTGTGGTGTGACGAAACGCCGAGAAGAAGAGTCTCCACTGGGCAAGGCACCTACGCGTTGCCGTTAACCAAATAACTTTTTATGTAACTATCGAACTTTGAGCTAAGTTGCGATGGTCCTTAAGCCAGAGTAGACAAAGTGACTGCGAAATCTTCAGCGCTATCAGTCCAAAAATTTCGGATTGTGAGTCCTGCGGAGGTCAGTTCTTGTTCGATGCCCTCTGGGCGGAACTTGGCGCTGATTTCAGTCCTCATTATCTCGTCTTTAAGGAAATTAACTCTTAAATCAAGTTTTTCAATATGAATTTGTTGATCGCTGCGGCTTCTTAAGCCGATATCTATCCATTCTCGGTCGGTATCGAATCGAGCGACGTGATCAAATTTTTCAGTGTCAAAGTTAGCGCCAAGATTTTTGTTAAGAACTGAAAGAATATTTTTGTTGAATGCTGCGGTGACACCTTCTGGATCGTTGTACGCAAGCTCCAGACGGGGAATTTCTTTAACTAAGTCTGTTCCGAGCAAAAGAGAATCTCCAGTCTTGAATTGGGCCGCAAGGCCAGATAAAAATCTTTGGCGGGCTTCTGGCTCGAAGTTGCCGATTGTTCCACCCAAGAAGATGAATAAACGCTTCCCTGATTGTGGCACAGCATCTAAATGATGATCGAAATCACCAACAATGGCTCGAACCTTTACGTTTGGGTACCGCTGTTTAATTTGTTTAGCGGAGCTTAGGAGGATTTCTTCGCTGACATCAAAAGCCGTAAAGGAGTCGAGTTGGCCCGTTGATGCAAACGCGTCGAGGATAGATCTAGTTTTATCTGAAGAACCCGATCCTAACTCTATTAAGTGATCCGCTTCAGAAATTTCGGCAATCTTGAGTGCCTGAATATTTAAAATTTCGCGCTCTGCTTCGGTGGGGTAGTACTCGCTGAGCTGAGTTATTTTGTCAAAGAGCTCGCTCCCTACCTCATCGTAGAACCATTTGGGAGGTAGCGACTTCTTAGCCTTGGTGATACCCATGCGTATGTCGGTAGCGAGTGAACGGCTAATCCATTCCTCGTCAAGGCGGAGATCTACGGTGAATCCCTCTTGTTCTTGGCTCATCATGTTTCATCCTTGGCTAAACGTAAACCCGAAAACATCCAACGGGAGTGGGGAGGGAAGAAATTTCTGTAGGTAAGCCTCATGTGGTCCTGGGAGGTTGCGCACGAACCGCCTCGCAAAACCATTTGATTTACCATAAATTTTCCGTTGTATTCCCCCACTGCGCCAGATGCTGCTGAGAAACCTGGGTAAGCAACGTAAGGGCTTGCGGTCCATTCCCAAAGGTCACCAAAAATCTGTTTCAGTTTAAGCGAATCATCCTGAGCGGGTAGGGGGTTAAAAAATGAATTGGCGCTGAAATTTCCTGTTAGTTCTGAGTTGCGGGCGGCATGCTCCCACTCAGTTTCTAATGGAAGCCTTGCTCCGTACCAGCGAGCGAAGGCATCGGCTTCGTAGTAAGAAATGTGGGCAACCGGCATGTCTGGATTCAATTTAGTTTGGCCAGATAGAGTGAAAATTTGCCAAGTTTTGTTAGGGGTCTGCGACCAGTAAGCAGGGCTATCCCAGCCAGCGCTCTTAACGGTTTGCCATCCTTCGCTTAGCCATAGCTCAGACTTTTGGTAACCCCCACTCTCAATGAAACCCAGCCACTCACCACAAGTGATGAGGCGATCAGCGATGTTGAATGATTGAATTAGAACTTCGTGGTTGGGTCCTTCGTTGTCGAATGAAAAAGTTTCTAGCCCATGTCCTATTCTCGTGATTTCTCTTGGGTAGTGAACCCAATTAAGACCGTGTTCTGAATGGGATTGAGTGGCTACCTCGGAAGCAGAGGTGCTGAGGTAGGCCGGGGCGAGCGGATTCAAAGATAATGCGTGCTTGATGTCCATGAGAATAAGCTCTTGATGCTGTTGCTCATGGTGTAATCCGAGCTCAATTAAGTTAAGAATTGTTGTGTCAGTCGTGTCGCTGAGCGTATACAAAAATGACTCCATCGATTGATCGATGGCTTGACGGTATTCGGAAATTTCTTCAATAGTGGGGCGTGATAATAGACCGCGATTAGAACGAGGATGTCGGTCTCCAACGGCCTCGTAGTAAGAATTGAAAAGGTAGTTGTACATTGGATGATGGGATTTGTAGTCATTTTGAAAAGCGCATAAGACAAAGGTTTCGAAGAACCAAGTCACATGTGCCCGATGCCATTTAGTTGGCGATGTATCAGGCATGGATTGAATAGTTTGGTCCTCGGCTCCTAGCGGAGTTGTTAGAGTTTCTGTAAATTTTCTTATTGTCCGGTAACGCTCTATTAAGTCAGCTACCTGAGAATTAGATTGAGACATTTATGTACGGACCCTACCTGCGTGAGAAAGTCTATTTGGCTGCTTTGGCGAGGCCAATAATAAGGCTAGCGAATTATTGATTCAGCGCAAATTTTTAGTAACTTTCTTGTTTGGTCTGCTTGGAAGAAGTCAAGGTTTCTAGTTTTCGCCGGACTCAGTTTCTCGATAGTGAGCAAGGGCTTTCTTGTAGTGGTCTATCTCGACAGCACCAGAGATTAGATATTTATTGTCGATTACGACAGCGGGGACACCATTGACACCGCTGCTTAAAGCCTCGTTGTGTTCAGCGAATATTTGAGTCTCAAATATTTCTCTGTTAGCTCTTAAAGTTTCTTCAAAAATGTGCTTGTCGATGTCGACTTCGTGAGCAAGGTTTAGGAGGACGTCTGAATCTGAAATATCACGATTCTCGATGAAGTAAGCTCGGAGCATCTGGTAGTGGTATCGACGCCATGCGGCTTCCCCAAATGTGGCTGCGGTTTTGCCCGCTACGGCTGCTGGCAGCGAATGTGATGGTGGAGGGTTTTCGCCAGACCACGGGGTGCTGAATTTGGCGAGGGGTTCAATAGATGCGGGTCTCGCCCAGCTTTTCGTATATTCAGTGAATTCTGCCTTATCTCTCAGCTCAGATTGAGGCCGCAATAAAAACGACTTCCATTGGACAGTTATGTTGTCACCCTCTTGTTGAACTAATTCATCGAGACGCACGGTCCCGACCCAACACCATGGTCACAGGTAATCTGACCATACGGTTATCTGTACTGATTCTAGAGGCATGGTTTAGAGCGTAGATTATGGATGGGGTCAGAGGGTGTAAATCGCTAAGTCTGAACTGCGTTAGCTGTTGAGACGCTCTAGCAGTTCAGCTATCAGAGCAAGTTGCTAGTCGAAGTGTTGGCTGCTGGTTCTGATGTAGAGATGTTCTGTTCCAAGGTCTATGAAGCTGGGCAGCCACTCTTAAGCTAGGTCGAGTGGCCCTGTTGTAAGTGTTCGTTGTTTGATAATTATCGGATGGAGCGCGTCATAGTGCAGTTGGGAATGCTCCGCTAAATCTTTCATTGTTTGAATGCGCTCACCGATTGCCGTAACCGCTTGTGCTAACTGTTTTGGTGTGCGGAGCGATGGTAAGAAAATGGCGGTTCTAAGAGTAATTGTGGTTGTCTGGGAAGGAACTGCTGCTAACAACGTCAGCGGTTCTGTTCTGGGTCGTGTCAGAAGAAGCCTTGGGCTTAAACAGAGTCGAAACCCAAAAGTTGTGAATTGGTTGTGATTGGTTCACCGCAGTGATGTTTGTGAACTCGATGTTTAATGTGTTCGTATTATGTAGCTGTAATTCACCGTCTGGGTTATGGCGTAGTTAACGCATCATCGCATGAGCCGGAGCCTAATCCAGACCCGGGATTGTAGAGTCTGACTTTGGTTGCAGGGTCTGAAATGGTTTTGTCTGTCATGAGAAACGATTGAACACCAGCTGCTATAGCCTGTGAAATATTTTTAGCGTAGGCATCACTTGTTATCAACTCGACTTCAGGAGGATTTGATAGATAGCTAAGCTCTAAGAGAATAGAGGGTGTTGCAGGTCGTCTGATTATTCCGTAAGCGTCGCTGCCTTTTGAGTTGAGTACCTGAATAACTCCAGCGTCGCTGCGCGAGACCCAGTTGATGTTTTCTATCGATGACAGGTAGGCAAAAGTTTTTTCGTAGATTAATGCTCCCAACCGTTGAGATTGAGCACTCTTTGATTGCACATATACCTCGGTGCCTGGCGTGGTGCTTGGATTGGCTGAAGGTGAGTTGTGATGTATGGATATTAGAGCATCGGCGTTTAACGCATCTGCTAACAGTGCCCGAATGTTGAGCAGCGAAGAGTAGTTTCCGGTCCGCGTTAAAACTGAACTTATGTTGAGTCTTCTTAGCTCTAGTTGCGTGGCTAAAGCGATAGAAAGATTTATGTCGCTTTCTTTCAGGCCTGTTCTGCTTACCGCACCGGGATCTTTTCGGCCTCCATGGCCTGGATCTAAAACGATTTGAGTCCTGGCGATTGGTTGTCCTTCTGGGACTAGTACCTGGTTGCCGCATGGGCTTCGAACTAGAAATCCTGCAGCCGACTGAACAAGTAGTTCTGCAGTAACCCCTGACTTTGTGACGATAATCCCTGATTTTGTGCCGGTGTCACGGATTGGTGAAGGCAAGGAGGTTGTTGAGGTTGGTGAAGGCAAGGAGGTTGTTGAGGTTGTTGAGGTTGGTGAAGGCAAGGAGGTCGTTGAGGTCGTTGAGGTCGTTGAGGTCGTTGAGGTCGTTGAGGTCGTTGAGGTCGTTGAGGTCGTTGAGGTCGTTGAGGTCGATACCGTGCCACGGATTGATGGCGGCAGGGTGGTTGTTGACTCGTCGGATTGTTCAAACGTTTCGGCTGGCTTCGCTATCTGTTCAAAGGAACTCGAACCACAGCCGGTGGTAAGAGAGAACGCTAGGAGCAAACAAATAGTTTTTGACACAGGTGGAAACTAGTACGAGGTGCTGCTGAAGGTTAATTTGTCTCGGCCGTTTATTTATGTTGAGCGAAATATCTTCATTATTGGATAAATAGAATTAACCGAACTAAGGGTAATAATCTGTTGGTGTCAACCTGGCTTACCTTAGAGGGGAAAGAATCAGATCAGTATGTATTAGAGGCATCGCTATAGTCGCCTCATCGCCGCTTACTTCAACGCTAGCGCTTTCGTTACCGGCTATCTGCCAACGGCCAGGCATTAAACCACTTACTTTAAATTTAGTTACGGCCCGTGGGTCGGGTTGATTTGGAGCAGTTCGAAGGTGTAGCTCGCCATCTACCCATTCTGCTCTGGTGAAGGCCATCGTTGGGAAATCTACTTCAGTTATTTGAGGGCAAACTTCTAATGGCTTCTCAGAAAGAGCAGTCCATAGACCCGGACCCGATGCTTCCGCTGCTGCGAGGAACGCGTTGAATTGCCCTCTGGGGTAGTCTTCGTTGAGTCCTAGTCCCCAAGTGAACTCACCGAGACGAGTGTCCCATGTTGGCTCATACGAGTACTCGATAGCTTCGGCAAGTTTTTTTTCCAGGTCTGTCATTTCCCACTCGCGAGCCAGAACTAGCGAAGAACCGTATGCCCGACTGGGTTTGAGGGGAAGTCGAATGTTTGAATTTAGGCCTAAGGAATCACACCCAGCTTGGAACAAGCGTTTAGCATCAATTGGCATTTGTGGAGCGGCGTAATAGGCAGTAGTCAGAGCCGCTGCAACTGGCAATCGATGGTGGATATCTAATTGAGGGTCATAGTAAAATGTGGTAGCTGCTGGAGCATCAGGGCTAGCTAGATCCAGATACTGCTCTCGGGCGTATTGCCACCAGGGCTCAAAAGCCTGTTCGTGGTAGTTAGTGCCATGACGATTATCGTGAAGTCTCAGACCGAGACCTGCTCCAGCCAGTCAGAATGGCCAAATTTTAGTATTCTCTCAGTGGCAACCTATGGGGGCTGCTAGCCATTGCCGACATAAGTGTTCTGCAATCTCGGAATGAGTCCAGGTGAATGAGTTGTCACCATCGCGAATCATTTGAAATGGCTGGTTCCACCTGTCATCGGGATCAATCATAGAGCGGATTCCGAGCAGCACTAGAAAAAATCCTTTATAGAAAAGCATTCCGTCTGCTGCAATTGGATCCATCTGCACGCCCCACGGGTCTGTGCCGTTGGCAGTCCATCCGGGAGCATCGTAGTTCCCCCACAATTCAGGTGGTATGAACAACTTGTAGATATCTGGGTAGTCACCGCGATCAGGGTCATGTCCGAATTGAGTCAGCCAGTCAGAAGCAGACCACCAACACAGGTGACGTTCAATTAACTGATCTAAAATTTTTACGTATTGCTCTGTCCAAGCAGGAGTTCGTTGCGCCATGAGGCCCATAGCGTAAGAAGAATCAACCAAATCAAAACGGTGCCAGCTTGCCATTGGAGGATCGGATCGGTCGTCCCAATGAGGATGCGGCTTACCGCTGCGACTCCAATCATCTTTGGTGTGAGCTTTGCGGTTGAGGTATCGCAACCATCCCAGCGACCGATCTGAAAGTTCCACATCTGAACGTTATCCTGGTAACACATGATTTGGTGTGAAACTGAAGCTAATTCGAGTAGGCGGATAATCTAGGTACTGAATCTCAAAATGTGAACTTGATATGTGTAATCATGCTGATTGATGGTCTGATGTTCTTTTAGAAGAGGTGGAATATGATTACTGCAGTAACTAGATGGACAGGAACTCCTGCTGGTTTAGCTCTTGTCGAAGCTGGCTCGCGAGCTGCTAAGAGCGAACATCTATCATGGGGCGCAAATAATTGTCGTTTCATGAGGCCAATTGCCGGCCAGGGTGGCATGGGCGTTGGTTTCTATATTTGTGAGTTCGACTCGATGAGTGCCTTTGGTGCTTTTCAGGACTCTGTTTTGGCGAGTGACTGGTTCAAACAAATGCAAAAAGATGTTGCTGCTGGTCATCCTGAAATTATGATGGATGGCACCACTGTGATGTACGACGCTATCGCAGATTGAATACCATCGCTGGGAGCGGGCTACGAGACTCTCCCTGCTAACCCGAGAGATAAATAAGTAGATTGTTTTGCTGCTTCGGGTGAGCTAGGGGTTAACTAAAAAGTAATTACACAACGACCTCTGGTGCCGCCTGCTTCGAGTCGACTATGAGCTTCGCTTGCTTGCTCTGCTGGGTACGTATCGGCGACTCTGAGGGTCACAGCGCCGTTCTCGGCGTGCTGTCTAAGCGAGTCGAGCTTTCCGTAATCGCCTTCGTATTTAGTAACGTAGGTAGCCGTGAAATTGATACCTCTGATGTCTGATGGTTGGTAGCCACGGATAGAAGTGAAAGCCCCGTGATCTTTAACTGCATCAATAACTAGTTGGTTGAGAACTGCGCCATCAGCAAGTCCATCAACTCCTCCTGGGAAGTGTTTGCGAACTTTAAGGGCATAGTCATCTCCTCGGGCCACGATGATGTCGGCACCTAGTTTTTTGACCAGAGCCGAATCTTCTTCGGACGCATCCGAGATTATGGTTAGTCCTGCCGCTTTCCCGAGCTCAATCATGTACCCGCCGTATGCGCCGGCCCCGCCTGTTACCGCCAGCGTTTGACCGGAGGTAAGTCCGAGTAGCTCCAACGAGAGCATTGCCGTCAATCCATTCATCGGGAGAGTTGAGACTTCAGCGTGCGTGAACCCTTTTGGTGATGGAACCACCTGCTCAGCCTTCAGAACCAAAGATTCTCTATATGCTCCTCGGCTACCTCTAGGGACGATCATGGCCATGGCGTTATCGCCTACTTTTATGCCGGTGGTGACATTGGTTCCGACTTGATCGACTATTCCAGCGGCGTCCATGCCAGGCACATATGGTGGTGGGTCTATCTTTTGTGCTTCTGCCCTCGACCCGTTACGGGCCAACGTATCAGTCGGGTTAACAGCTGCCGCACATATGCGCAGTCTTACTTCTCCAGGGCCAGCATCTTGGCTGGGGACATGCACTATTTCTAGTGCTTCTGGTCCACCGTAACTATTTACTCCAACAGCTCTCATGAACTAATTTATAGTCGGTTGCGAGGTGAACCGCAGATACGGTTTAACGGTTTTCCAGCCAAGCGGGAATTTATTTACTGCCTCTTCATCGCTGATTGAAGGTGAGATGATTACGTCATCGCCAGGTTTCCAGTCAGCGGGCGTTGCAACGGAATATTGTGCACTCAGTTGCAACGAGTCGATCACCCGGAGAATCTCATCGAAGTTTCGCCCTGTGCTAGCGGGATAAGTGAGCGTGAGCTTAACTGTTTTGTCGGGTGCGATAATAAAAACTGAGCGCACAGTGAGTGTTGACGATGCATTGGGGTGAATCATCCCATAAGTTCCGGCAATTCTTCGGTTCTGGTCTGCGATGAGTGGAAAGTTGAGCGCTGTGCCTTGGGTTTCGGCGATATCGCGAGACCACGAATTGTGATCTGCGACTCCATCTACACTCAGCCCAACCACTTTTGTATTTCGACTGTCGAACTCTGGCTTAAGCGCGGCTACTCGTCCTAGCTCTGTTGTGCATACCGGGGTGAAGTCAGCAGGGTGGCTAAACAAAACACCCCAGGAAGAACCTAGGTATTCATAAAAATCAAGCAGCCCATCAGTTGAGTCAGCTTTAAAATTTGGGGCAACTTCTCCAAGTTGGAGCGTCATGTTGGTCTCCTTGTTGAGCACCTTATGACTATATACGATAAAGTTGATCAAATTAGTCATGAATTCGATGCAAGTCGTAATTACATGAAATAATGGGGCCTGATTGAGCCGGTCGGGTTCTAGTTTGCTCGGGAAGATAGTTGGGCCACGTGCGAGAGGCCCTCTCTTAATTGTGCGAGGTCTGATGTTCCAACATTCACTATTAATTGGTCTGCTCCGGCATCTTGCCATTGCTTGACGCTATGAAGATCAGGCACGCTCTGGATCTCCACTCTGGGGGCGATTATCAGATCAGCTCTATCTCTATTGTGGTTTTTTAGCGAAGCTTCCATTTTGGGAACCTTCTGGGTGAAGTCGTTCAAAGTAGCTAGTGGGTGCCACCCGTTTCCAAATTTAGCAGCGCGTTCACGAGCAGGCTGCCCACCTCCGCCGATCCAGATCTTAATTGATTGCTCAACTGGCTTGGGTCCTGCAATGAGTTCGTTCATTTCAAAGTATTGCCCTTGATAGCTAGCCGCACCTTCTGACCAGAGAGTCTGCATCACTTCGATAAATTCATCTGACCAAGGACCTCGACCATCATAAATGGTTCCAAGCGCAGCATTCTCCTCAGGGAGGCCACCCACTCCGAGTCCGGCGATAAGTCTTTTTGGGGAGAGAGCATCCAGAGTTGCCAAAGATTTTGCGAGCACCATCGGATGGAGGTAGGGAAGGACAAGAACTGAAGTGCCTAAGCTAATTTTCTCGGTTCTAGCGGCGACAAAATTTAATATTGTTAGAGCATCGTAGTAAGGCCGGTCATCTAGCCGTTCAGCAATGTATCCGATATTGAGTATGTGGTGGTTTACCCATACAGAGTCGATGCCGAGCTCTTCGGCTTCGCTAGCTAATGAAATTACGTCATTCGGGTCAGAGAGCCCCCAATTGTTTGGCAGTACAAATCCGAATTTCATAAGACCTCGGTTCAAGTAGCGTGACCGCTATTAATCATTGATGGTTAGCAAGAGGAAGCAGGTTTCCTTTATCTACTACTTGTTGCCTATCAAGGAAAATATCACAGTTACGCATTGGCAGGTCAAAGTGACAGTTAGTAAACCGATTAGCGAATTCGTTAGCGCCGGTAGAAACTAAGAAACTTCCAGCGATTGCTCGCAACTCAGTTCCGTTTATGTCGGCTTTGTCGTACATCGTTAAAGCTTCCCACTTAGCTCCAGGGTTGACACCCCATCCGACGTGTGAAATTGCGTATGCATTTGGGTCATTCCAGCCTTCGTAATAAGAGCGCATCAACTTAGCGTCGAGTCCTGAACCTTCGATCTCAATGACCTGATCATCTTCAATATGTAGAACTACTTGGTCCTCGAAATATTTTTTGAAAGTTAAATTTACATCGCCAGTGTCAAGAACGACTCTGCCATTTACTGTTTGAGAAAGTGGGAAGCAGAGGCATAATCCGGCGGGCCAATACGCGATTTTGTCATTGGGTCCAAGAATGCCTCCGCCTCCTCTGCTTGGAGCTCCGACCGTATTAATTTTCAGGTCAGTGCCTGCCTCTGATTTGACCTCCATAAGACTAGAATTGTCTAAAAGCGAGAGTGATTCGAGCGCAAATTCATGCAGTTCTCGCGTGACCGAACAACGTTCGAGCACTTCAGGGTGCTCATTCGAAATCATTAGAACCCTGCCACCTGCGCTTAGGAGCTCTTGACGGGCTTTGCTGTGCAGCAGGCCTTCGACTGTGCAATCGACGACCAATGAACAACTACCTAAAGAGCCCATAATTTCTGGGTAAGCATCATAGGCATACGTGGCTCCAGTTGACCTTACAGGCATTGGATCTGCTAATCGTGGAGAGGGGACCGTGACGCGTAGGGATCTAGCTCCAATCTGGTAGAGAGCATGGTCAGTCAGCTCAAGAAGTATTTGTCTGCTTTGGCTTTCAGCTAGAACTCCGATTAGGTCTCCAGGTTTCACCCCGGAGAGTTCAAAAAAATCTCGAAAACATTTAACCCACTTAGGTTCGAGGGTTTCAATCATATTTTGCTTTCATTTTGAAGGGCTATTGCATACTTATCAGGCTTACTAAGCTTGACTTCTAGTTGTTTAGATTTGGTCAAGGGGAAAAATTGGTCTTCGGACGTTCTTGAAATCAAACAGGCCATTGTCGCTGCTTGTTACTCCTACGCCACTTATAGGTATCTCGTGAGCTGCGATAGCACGAAATCCTGCTCGGTAATGTATGCGTGATTTTAGTAAGATAAATCGGCATTGAGCGGGCTCGATGCCAAGACTTTGCAGGTGTCCGAGATCAAATGGTTCGGTATGTCTAGAAATAACGACAATCTTTATTGTCCCTAGGTCTAGAACCCCGCTGGGGCCCATTGCTGCCCAAGTTCCTTTGCCCATTTCGGCCGTTATTTGAAAACTTCCATCAGTTAGTGAATAAACTTTTCCGCTAAGGACAAGAGGTGCGCCGCTTTGGCCGATGCTAGGCATATCCGTTTTGCCACCTAGAGATACGGTGATCTCATTTCCTACGCCAGCAGCAATCATTTCTGTCACCGCAAGTGGGTCGCAAATGGCGAATACGGCAACGTCTTCTAGATTTGAATTAATGACCGCAGCGAGAGCTGCGGTGGTGTCCTGTGTGCCTCCGGAAGCTGAATTGTCGGCATGATCAAGTAGCAGTATTGGGCTTTCACTTAAACTTCTTATTTCGTTAATAGTTTCCTCTATGGGCAGCGATTCAAAAATGAATTCATGTCGGTAATCCCACGCAGATTCCAGTAACGCATCGCGTACATCTTTAGCTTCTTGAACGTCGCCATCGGAAATAGTAACGGCGGACATTCCTGCTTCCGAAATGTCCGCTAGGGGGAATCCGCCAAAGATCGATGCAGCTAGCAGACCACCTTTTTCATAATTTTTGGCAGCATCAATAAGTGGTCCCATTGGAATGTCGCTATGCCCCATTCGGAGCGTTTGGGCGAGAAGCGGAATGTTGCCCCATGTCATGACAGGGTCAATTTCGTTATTCAACATTCGAATCATTAATCGTCCGGAGTGTTCACCGGTCTGGTACATGTCGATATGTGGGTAAGTCTTGTAGCCGACCATGATGTCGCAATTCTCGACCATGGCTTCAGTTAGGTTGGCGTGCAGATCGAGGCTTATCGCAATTGGTAAATTTGGGGCGATTGATCTGATCCTGCGGAGAAGTTCGCCTTCTCCATCTGTGAGAGACTCCGTAACCATCGCTCCATGTAGATCAAGGAAACAGACGTCGCACCCATTAGAGATTGCTTCGCAGATTGCGTCTGTCATCGCGTCATATGCATCACTCTGAACTGGCCCGCTTGGAGCAGCATTGCCCGCTATGGGAGTGATTAATTCCATGTCTGCTGATCGCGCGACATCTACAAACGCGCCGAAGCCAGTCCCGGTTCCATCGAAGCTTTTTAGCGCATCGTTTCCACGTGGTACGTCTGTTCCGTTTGTTCCAAATCTCGAAAAAGGAGTCGGGACTGGAGAAAACGTATTTGTCTCATGCTGCATCATTGCGATAACGGCGCGCATTCCCGACGTAATTAACTTTGCCATTGTCCACTCATTAGTTCATTACCCCCTAGTAGATGCTATAGAAGAAACATAACTGCTTAAAGAAATGTTTGTTACTCGTAGTCTTCGCCAGTCCTAAATTTTGAAAAATTTAGTGCTTCGAACCTCTTCGTTGGTCCTTACTTTCTGCCGACCAGAAACCTTTAGGTAGGCCTTTCAAGGGCAGGTGGAACCAGCGATCGGAATCTTTTCTATCATTGTTCAATATAAATGATGAGAGATCTGGACTTTACTTTCGTTTTGTAAGGAGAAAGGTGATATAGGTCGGTACCGTCTAAGGGTGATGATAGAAACTTTTGATGCTGCGCAGCTTGCGACAGCTAAGTCCGGTACAGGGATTTTTTTCTCTGGATTAGTGAATGGCGGCTCGCGAATTAGCTGCTATGGAACCTGCTCGCGCTTGGACTCTGGATACCTGTTGCTGGGACTTAACTTCTAATGGCTGAAACTGACGAAGTTCTTAAGAAACCTGAAACCGATCGTTCCAAAAATGGCTTTGCTGACCTAGGTCTGAGAAAAGAGCTGTTAAATAATTTGGTGACTCTTGGATACAGCGAACCGACTCCAGTGCAAGCAGAGGCGATTCCCTATTTGCTAGCTGGCTCTGATCTGCTCGGCCAAGCGGCAACAGGTACCGGTAAGACAGCAGCTTTTGCTTTACCCATCTTGAACGGGATTGATTCTGGAGAACCTGTCAAGCTCGTCGCCTTAATCTTAGTTCCGACTCGCGAATTGGCGATGCAGGTGACTAAAGCGATTGCCGAATATGGAGCTAAGCAGGATGTAAAAGTCGTAGCTGTTTACGGCGGTCAGCCCATCCAACAGCAACTGTCTGTTCTTCGCAAAGGTGTTCATGTAGTTGTCGCTACCCCTGGTCGTGCCATCGATCATTTAAAGCGTAAATCACTGAAACTGGATGCACTAAAAACAGTTGTCCTTGACGAAGCAGATGAAATGCTCGACATGGGTTTCACTGAAGACATCGAAACTATTTTAGAGACAACGCCAGCAGATCGGCAGACAGTTCTTTTCTCTGCGACACTGCCGCCGCGCATTAATTCAATAGCTAAGCGTTATCAAATTGATCCAGTAAGGGTGCAAATTGTTGCTACAGGAAACAAGGCATCTAAAAATTTAGTTCGTCAAAGCGCTTACCTAGTCCAGAGGAAACATAAACCTGCTGCATTGGGCAGAATTCTCGATATTGAGGCACCCAAGGCCACGATCGTATTTTGTAAAACCCGAACCGATGTGGACGAACTAACCGCCACTATGAATACTCGTGGTTACAGAGCCGAAGCGTTGCATGGAGGTATGGACCAGAACCAACGTGACCGAGTAATGGGTCGACTCCGCGAGGGGACTGCAGAGTTACTTGTGGCGACTGATGTTGCAGCCCGAGGTTTGGATGTTGACTCTCTTACCCATGTGGTGAATTTTGATGTGCCAGCTGCGCCTGAGAGCTATGTGCATCGAATCGGCCGTGTCGGAAGGGCTGGTCGTGAAGGTGTAGCGATAACGCTGGCAGAGCCTAAGAATAGAAGAGCGTTAGCCAATATTGAACATTTGACAAAACAGACTATTCAGATACAGAAAGTTCCGTCAGTTGATGATCTCCGACGTCGCCAGACTGAGTTAACAGTGTTGTCCGTAACCGAAGCATTGGCTTCTCCGGACTTAGAGGACTACAACCCTGTGCTTCATGCGCTGGCTGGTGCCGGTAGCGATCGGAGTATTGCGTTAGCCGCTCTAAAACTTCTTCATCTTGCAAACAACGCTGATATCCAAGAAATAGAAATACCAGAAATTTCAGATAAGGGTAATTCTGAACGAAGAGGTGGCAGTCGGGGCGGTAAAGCTAAGGGTCGTGAGCAGGGTAAAGAGCGCGGCAGGAAAGGCCAAAAATATGATGGCGCTGTTGGGTCGGTTTATATTGAACTAGGAAAGCGCTCCGGTATCCGTCCTGGTGACTTGGTCGGAGCAATAGCGGGTGAAACGAATTTGACAGGCAGCCAGATTGGCCCGATACGAATATCGGACAACTTTGCAATAGTTGGTGTGCCTGAGAAATCAGTTGATTCGGTGGTGAAGGCTATTAAGGCCACGACTATTAAAGGGAAAAAGGCGAAAGCTCGCCGCTATGTGGAGTGAAGTCGAGATGGTTGTTAGCGGCGAGTTTGTAATCAGTAAATTTTGATTACTGACTCTTGCTGCACCAGCATTTCGCTAATCGGGTTATTGTTTGCTATCTCAGTTTCTCTGCATTTGAGATAGAGAGATAATTTCCACAGAAGTTTTTCTAGTGGTTCAAAGACGAAACAAGTAAGTATTGTGGTGCCAGAGATAAGGTATTGATGTGGTAGAAAATATTTCGAAACAACCAAAAATTGATTTTGAAACTCTTGTGAAACAGCGTAGAAGTATCCGTGGTTACAAGCCGGATGCTGTTTCTAAAGAAATTATCGGTGAGATAATTGAAATCGCCAAGCGAGCGCCGTCCTCAATGAACACTCAACCTTGGCACTTCCATGTAATCACTGGAGATCCGCTGGAACAAATTCGAAAAGGAAACACAGAGCGAATGCTTGCTGGCGCATCGGTAGATCGAGAAATAAAAATGGGTCACGGATATGAGGGGATACACCGAGATCGACAAGTGGAGATAGCGATCCAGCTCTTCGCTGCTATGGAAATTGAACGAGATGATAAAGAACGTCGACAAGACTGGGTCATGCGAGGTTTTCGTCAGTTTGATGCGCCAGTCTCTATCGTGGTTACTCTTGATAAAGCGCTGGAACACGACACGGTTGGTCACTTTGATTTAGGAGCGGCAACATACGGCCTCGTGCTGGCAGCTTGGACTAAGGGATTGGGTTCAGTTATTAATGGCCAGGGAATTATGCAATCTTCAGTAGTTCGAGAATTTGCGAATATCCCAGAAGACGAAGTAATTATGACTTGCGTGGCTATGGGTTACCCGGATGAAAGTTTTGTGGCTAATGACGTTCAGTCTCTCAGAGCCTCAAACGAGAGTGTCGTCTCTTACGTAGGGTTTGACGAATAGGCATTAAGTCGATTACTGCTCTGTTTATGGGCTAAGCATCTTCGATTAGTTGTCTAAGGGTTCCCATCGTGGCGACTGGGTCAGGTCCTACGGGCGTAATGTTGAGAACGTTTACGCCTGCTTCTTTCCAAGCTCCGAGGCGCTCTTTGACATATGAAGCTGGGCCTACAAGGTTTGCTCGTTGTAAGAAATCTCCAGGAACAGCCGCAGCTGCGGCATCTTTTTGACCATCTAAGTAAAGATCCTGAATTTCGATTGCCTCTTCTTCGTACCCATATTTCTGAGCGATAGTATTGTAAAAATTCTTATCGCGAGCACCCATTCCGCCCCAGTAGAGAGCAGTGGTAGGGCGCTGTCGGTCCAAGACTCTGTCGGCGCCTTCGTTTACGTATTCTTCTCCAATGGCGACAGTGGCTGATGCTGCAATCGAAAGCTTGCCTAGGTCTTGATTTCTTAAGGCAGTTCCGGCTTTCAGATCATCGCCCCAAACTTTTTGGAATTCATCAGGAACAAAAAATACTGGTAGCCAACCGTCGGCTGATCTAGCTGTCTCTTTTACCGATAAGGGCATTAGTGATGCCCACCAAATTGGAATTTCATTTCGTACAGGATGATTAATTAGCTTAAGGGGTTTCCCAAGACCGGTTCCCGTACCTTCGGGCAATGGGATTTGTACCGTTTTGCCGCTGTAAATAAGAGGTTCGCGTTTCAAAGCCATTCGGGTTATGTCTATGTACTCGCTAATTCTTTTCATGGGCTTTTCGTAAGGAACCCCATGAAATCCTTCAATTACTTGTGGGCCACTAGCTCCTAAACCGAGAATAAACCTTCCGTTACTGACGTAATCGCACCCGGCGGCAGTCTGTGCTATTGCTGCTGCGGTCCTGGAGTAAACGTTAAGGATGCCAGTTCCTATTTCGATCTTTTTGGTCTTGGCAGCTAGAAAGCCCACTTGGCTAACTGCATCGATGCTGTAGGCCTCGGCTACCCAAACGATGTCCAGCCCTGCATTCTCGTATTCAATGACTTTTTCGACAGAAGAGTGAAAATCGCCAACGTAGTTAATACTCATGCCTAGTTTCATGTGGAGAGCCTATATTCACGGTGAGCTATTTTGATGAATCAATTTGTAAGCACGTAGCTGATGATGTGGCTTTTGGAATTGGGATAGTGCGACGATAGTTTGAAAAAGCCTTGTCGATATCTGCAAGCAGAATTACAAAGATTATTGCTGGAAACGCTGTGACTCTCTCGGTTCCTTTAGATCAGAAGGTAAGTGGTTCGTCAATCCACAGGCTTTTGGATGGTGTTGGATTTACTGGCAGCCTGCAGAAATCATGGATTAATATGTATGACTATTGTGCCAATTAGTTGAACAATGGTTAGCTAAACTTGTATCTGTGGCTGAGCAAGCTTGCACTGCGCTTGAAAATGAATGGGAAAACCCGCCGAACCCGTTGATGCATCCACCATGTCAGTGTCCGAAATGTAAAGTGATCCCTGAAGCCAAAGAAGAAGGACCGGCTCGTCTGCGAATCAGTGGAAAAAGTCATCGTTCAGTTGTACGCGAAGTTGAGCTGGGCTCAAATGGTCATGACTTACTAGGGTAGACGAAGATAAAATTAGTCTGCAGGTGCCAAGCTGCCAGAAATTTCTCGCTTTGGACGGCTAGCCACTGAATGACTTCAGATTAGACGGTATTTTGTATTAGATGTTCCTTGCTACTTCTTCTGTCTAAGAACATGTCTTTGCTCGAAATGTAGATTATTTATTCGGCTATCTTGAAGGTTTTTTTGTGTCGAACTATCAAAGCCATTGGCAAATCTAGTGTTGCGAGTCTAAAAGATGACAAAACCGATCAGCTTTGTCAGTTATTAAATTAACTTTGCTAACATTTGCTGATTCTTCGCTAAAGGAGCGGGGTGAAAGATAGGTTTTGGTATGTCTTTAATTGTCTTGTCCGCGGTGATATTTTCCATATCACTCGGGTTGTCTCTTGGGGGAGCGAGAGCTGCGGTCGCTCTGTCGAGCGATAATCTGCAGCGACTTACTTCGGTCTCATCGGGATTATTGTTGGTCTCAGCAATACTCGTGGTTCTACCCGAGGGATTCCACATGGTTGCTGCAGCAAGCAGTGGGTCTGATTCCTTTGCGTACAGGCCTTTGGTCCTGGGTGCAGTGGTTCTCGCAGGTTTTCTGTTCATGCTAGTTTTGGAAGCACTTGGACTTGCACACGCTGTTCACGAAGAGCATCATGACCACTTAGCCGGGCACGGACACGGACACGTTCATCATCCCAAATCGGGACTCGTTATGTCTATTGGGCTTTCAGCGCATGCGTTGGGTGATGGACTCGCTATTGGTGCCGCAGTTGCATCCGGTGAAGCCGCTATCTCGGTGCTTGTTACCTTCGGAGTTATTGTCCATCGGATACCGGCAGCGTTAAGTCTGGGCATATTTTCTGCTCATGAGTCGGATGGTAAGAAAAGCTTAAATGGGAATCTCTTAGTGTTTGCTGCGGCCACGCCCGTTGCGCTGGTGGTTTCGTATTTTGTGCTTAACGGACTTAGCGAAGCAACCGTTGGTTTAGTCCTTTTGTTTTCGGCTGGAACATTCATATACGTAACAACGGTCGACACACTTCCTGCTATCCATAATCCCGATACGGGGCCAAAATCAGCACGCGCCGTTGTTATTAGTGCGGTTGTCTTTTCAAGTTTTTTGCTAGGGATGCAGGGCGTAGGCCTTTTAGAACATGACCACGGGCACGTTGAGCGCGAGCACGTTGAGCATGAAGTCGACTCATAGGCTTAAGACCTGATTGATGAGTGGCCTAGCTGTGCCATTCAGGTTACTTTTTACTCAAGTAGCTTTGTTAAGCTCTCTTGATGTCAGAAGTTCCTGCAATAGCTATCACTCGCAAAGCTTGGTTGGCGTTAGCTGCCGCTGGCTTAGCTATGTTTCTCGTGGGAGTAGATGGTTCGATTACCAATGTTGCTTTTCCGAGTCTTCGAAAAGATTTCGATGGAGTATCGAGCGCTCAGCTTTCATGGGTTCTGAATGCGTATGTCCTTGTCTACGCCGCGCTGCTAGTCGTTAGCGGCCGGTTGGCCGACCGCAATGGCAGGCGGCGTGTTCTATCAATTGGGCTCATAGTTTTTGTCGTGGCTTCTGTCGGAGTTGCTGTCTCTCCTAATGCTTTTTTCCTGATAGTGATGAGAGGTTTTCAAGGGGTCGGAGCAGCGCTCATAACTCCAGCCTCCATGGGTCTAGTAATTGCTTCTTGGCCGTCTGAACGTCGTGCGACAGCGGTAACTCTTTGGGGAGCTTGCTTTGCATCGGCAAATGCTTTTGGGCCTGCTATTGGAGCAGGAATAATTGAGCTAGCAAATTGGCGATGGGCTTTCATGATTAATTTGCCCGTGGGTGTGATAGCGCTAATTCTGAGCAAGCGAGTGTTTGTCGAAACCCCAAAAAATATATCGGGTGCTAAGCCAGATTTGCTGGGAGGGGGACTGATTTCTCTATCGACAGGGCTGCTCGTGCTTGCAATCGTCCAAGGACGTGACTGGGGTTGGTCATCGGGTTGGATTCTGTTATTAGTCCTTTCAGGAGTGTCCTCCTTTGGTGGTTTCCTTTACTGCAACAAGAGGCACCCTGACCCAATTCTTCCGCGCGTTTTGTTAGCTATTCCATCTTTTCGTCGCGCCTCATTAGCATTATTTACGGTTGCTTTAGGTATGTATGCGTTGATGCTATCTTTGGTCCTATTTTTGACTGATGCATGGGAGTACTCGATAGGAATAACTGGTTTATCTACTGCGCTTGCAGCCCTATGCGTAACCATTGCATCCATGGTTGCTGGCCCTCTCGCTGACCGTTACGGCCACAGACTAGTTGCGGGACCCGGAACATTTATATGCGCTTTGGGAATGCTTTGGTGGATAACAATGTTGAACGAACAGCCCAACTATTTAGTTGGGTATTTGCCAGGAGCGGTAATGAGCGCTGCCGGAATGGGTTTAACATTGGGTGTATTAGCAGCAGCTGGAGTATCTGAAGTAAAGCCAGAGTTCTTTAGTCTTGCCGGTGGTGTCACGCAGACTGCGCGCCAATTCGGAGGAGCGCTCGGCCTAGCAGCCATATTCGCAATTATAGGGGAACCCAGCGGACCAGCAGATGCGTATAGCGCTTATAAGTGGGGCTTCGCCTTCATCATGGTCACTTCGATTGTTGCGTGCTTGTTAGCGAGTCAGATCAAGCGATCTCAATCAGATCCTGTTTGATATCAGATCGATTGCTCTGCTTACAGTGGTAACCATCTGGTCGATGTGACTATCTGACACTATAAACGGTGGCCCAAACAGTAAGGCATCGTCGAAGACGCCTGAGCCTGCAGGGTACACCCATACGCCATCATCAAACGAAGCCCCAGATACTTGCTCTGCAAAGCCTACAGAGCGAGGAAAAGCCTGGCCAGAATCACGATCGGCTACGAGACCGATTCCATGCATAAGTCCTGCACCTCGGATGTCTGATACATGAGGGTGGTCTTGAAATTCGTCCAACAATTTTGCTCGCAGTCGTGCGCCCATTTCGAAGGCCTGATCTACTAGATTCTCTTCGCGTATGATCTGTAAAACTCTTTTAGAGACCGCACAACCTAGATCATGGCCAGCGAATGTGTAGAACATAAGCGCTAAGTCAGTTTCGGCTATTGGTGCTACTACATCCGGCCTTGTGTAAACCCCGCCCATGGGAACGTAGCCACCACCAAGTCCTTTCCCAGAAACAATAATGTCTGGAGTAAATGCAAAAAGTTGGTGCCCCATTGAAGTGCCTAAGCGGCCAAAACCAGTCATCACTTCATCTGCGATCAACAAAATCCCGTGTCGCTGGCAGATTTCACTTATGGTCTGCCAATATCCTTCGGGAGCCACGTATGCGCCGGCAGCTGCGCCAATAACAGGCTCTCCGATAAATGCGCTGATGGTGTTCGCTCCCTCGATTTCGATTACTTTCTCGAGCTGCTCGGCATCTTCGTAGCTTGTTTTTGGCATTACAGCTAGAGCAGACTCAAGTCCTTTGCGGCGCCTGTCATGAGACCCTGCCGCTAACGCTCCTAAAGTCGCGCCGTGGTACGAAACGTCTCGCCCTATGACTTTGTAACGTTCTGCCCTCCCACAGGCGACATGGTGTAGCTGCGCTATTCTAATAGCAGCATCAACTGACTCAGAACCGCCGCTGTTGAAGACGCAACGCCAAGATGCGTCCGGAAGCCAGTTATCTGCTACCTCTTCAACTAGTTGGATTCGTGCCTCTGTAGCGAAAGTAGGAACTACGTAATCGAGTTTACGAAGTGCGGATGCGGCGACATCGGCGATTTCGTTCCTGCCATGCCCGATGTTTGTGACTATGGCTCCACCGCCAGCATCAAGAATCTTATTACCATCCGAGGTGTATAGCCAGACGCCCTCACCATGTGTGATCGTTGGAGGAATTCTTCCTGGGATAAGTGGAAATCTAGAGACGTCCATAAATTTATCCTAGACCAGAAAGTAATTTTGACAAATGAAACTGGGTTTTTGAATCGGTATTGGCAATTAGTGATTGTTGCTCAAGCGGTGGTTAGAGCCGTCGTCTGGTCCGATAAACAAAAGCTGCTAAATGTTAAAGTGGCTCGGACTAGTTATTGAAAGTTCTAAGTCTGTTGTGAATTTTTGAGCTTCGGTACTCAGATGCTTATTGTCTTATGATCTACTAGAGGTCGTGAGGGAGGGGAATAAATGGACAGCGTTATCTACGAGATTCGTGACCGTGTCGCCTATGTGACTATTAACAGGCCCCACGCCTACAACGCGTGCGACCAGCCAACATATGACCGATTGGCTGAGGTATGGGCAGATTTTGCCCATAATGACGACGCATGGGTTGCAATTCTGACCGGGGCAGGAGACAAAGCCTTCTGCGCTGGGAGCGACATAAAACTAAATTTCAACAACAGTCCAGCGCCTGCTGAAGCCTTCAATGCCTCTCCTCGTGGTGACCTGATGAGAGGATTAGAAATCTGGAAGCCAATTATTGCCGCAGTCAATGGACACTGCAACGGTGGAGGACTTGAGCAAGCCCTCAGCTGTGATTTTCGAATAGCATCTGAGAATGCTCAATTCGGGTTAGGTGAAGTTTTGCTAGGTCTGTTACCTGGAGGCGGCGGTACACAAAGACTCCCGCGCTCGATCCCACTCGGCGAAGCTTTGTGGATGCTGTATACCGGCGATCGAATTGATGCGGCGGAGGCATATCGACTTGGGTTGGTCAACAAAGTTGTTCCTCTTGATGACCTCATGACAACAGCGCAAGCCATGGCATCAAAGCTTTTAGAAGCTGGGCCGCTAGCCGTCAGAGCTATAAAACAGGCGGCTATGCAGGGTCTCAGTATGCCGTTAGAAGAAGGTCTGAGGCTAGAAAATCACCTTTTTCAGTTGTTGTCGCGCACCGAAGATAGCTCAGAAGGGACCCGAGCATTTGCAGAAAAAAGAAAGCCAGTATGGCAGGGTCGTTAAAGCTGCAAGGGGTAACAGGTACTAGTTTTTTGGAAAGCGCGCGTTTGTGGAGGTGGCGGGAATCGAACCCGCGTCCTTTAGCGTTTCAATGAGTCTTCTCCGAGTGCAGTCACTGAGGGAATTGTCGGGGTGAAGACTGGCAGAGACACCAGATTCAATACCCGTACCTGACTAAGTGTCCTTGTCTCTACGTCAGTAATAGCGACAAGCAAGCCCTTCAAATGAGGGCCACCTCTACCTGAAGGGCTGAGGTAGTGGGGCCGTTACCCGTTGCCTATATCAGGCAGCGAGTGCCATGTCATTGGTTTTGACGTTGGCGTTTGTGATTGTTCCGACTCTTTAACGTGGATCCGGAGACCACGACTCGCTTCTCTCAAATCAACCGTCAAAGTCGAAGCCGATCACCCCCGTGATCTGCCAAGCGCAGGGTCTTGGCAATAATGCTCAAGACTACCGCTCATTGAACGGCGATTGGTTTTTGAAGCGTTAACGGTTTCGGTAACTCATGGCGCGTCGCGCTTCTAGGTCTGATTCGCGTTTTCGAATTGCGTGTCGTTTGTCGTACATTCTCCGGCCTTTTGCAAGCGCTAACTCTAATTTCGCTCGTCCTTCTCGAAAATAAATTGAGAGTGGAATCATCTGAAGAGGTTCTTGCTCAGTGCGTATTCGTAATTTGTTGATTTCTGTTCGATGGAGCAAAAGTTTTCGAGGCCGGTCGACTATATGGCCGTTTTGTGCTGAAGCATGGCCCCATGGAGAGATGCTCATTCCCATGATCCATATCTCATTACTTCTAACTCGAGCGAATGCATCGTTGAGCTGAACGGAGCCCTCTCGGAGTGATTTCACTTCGCTTCCCTTAAGCACTAAGCCACATTCGTAAGCATCGAGAATATCGTAATCGGCCCGGGCGCGGCGGTTGGAAGCTACTGTCGTTCTATCTGAGGGGCCTTTTTGCACCATATTGGCAATGATACTGGTTCCGAAGGTTGTGGGAACAAGAGCGCTCCTGGGTGGGGTATTAGTTATTTGTCCCGTAGAATCTTGACTAGATAAGTCGGGTTTTGAAATTGGAGATTTGATGTCTATCAGCGTTCGTTTACCTACTGTTTTACGACCCCACGCGAATGGTGAGGCTCGTCTCGATGTAGATGGGGGAACAGTAGGAGAAATAATTGATGGGATCGTGCGTAAATTTCCCGGAATGGCAACCAATCTGTTGGACCAAGACGGGTCTTTGCATCGTTTCGTAAACGTTTATGTAAACGATGAAGACGTGCGCTATCTAGAGAAAATGGAAACAGCCGTCGTAGATGGCGATGAATTGTCGATTCTGCCTGCGGTAGCCGGAGGCTAAATGTTTTGACCGTCTACAGAGGAATAGATGAATTAATCGGTGAAACGCCAATCCTTGATGTTAGCCAGCTGAGTCCTAATCCGAACGTTCAAATTTTGGCAAAGCTCGAAGGCAATAATCCTGCTGGCTCAGTAAAGGATCGAATTGCTAAAGCAATGATTGATGATGCTGAAAAGAAGGGACTATTGACGCCAGGTCAAACGATTATTGAGCCTTCCTCAGGAAATACGGGAATAGCAATGGCCATGATTGCGAGCCAGCGAGGGTACCCAATTATCGTCGTTGTCCCGGAAAGCGTTTCTGTTGAACGACGCCAGTTGTTGGAAATTTTTGGTGCCGAAATAATTTTTACTCCAGGTGAACAAGGTTCTAATGGATCAGTGCGCGTTGCTCAACAGATGGCTGCTGAACATCCAGAATGGGCCTTTCTCTATCAGTATGGAAATGATTCCAATCCACGTGCTCACTACGAAACCACGGGGCCAGAAATACTAAGGGACGTACCCGACATATCGCATTTTGTCGCTGGGCTAGGAACAAGCGGAACCCTGATGGGCGTGGGTAGTTATCTAAAAGAGATAAAAAAGAGTATTCAAATTTGGGCCGTTGAGCCTCCGGCTGGTGAAAACGTAGAAGGGCTTAGAAGTCTTGAAGATGGGTTTGTGCCTCCAGTTTTTGAGCGTTGGGGAGGACAAGACTTGCTCGATCGCAAAATGATTGTGCGTCCTCGAGAGTCAATCGAATGTACCCGAATGTTGGTAAAGGAAGCTGGGCTTTTTGCTGGTATCAGTTCTGGAGCTGCGCTAGCTGGCTGCCGCAAAGCTGCGGCGCAAATAGAAAGTGGCGTAATCGTTTTTGTGGTTTGTGATTATGGTTGGAAGTATCTTTCAACTGGAGCATGGACGAGTGATCTTGACTCGGCTACTGCAAGTACTGAAAAAATTATCTATTTTTAATCTTGATACTGCAATCACTTTAGATCTTCGCAGAAAGCTTACGATTATGTTAGTGAATGACTTTTTTGGCTACTGGACTTGGAGTCCGGACGGAGGTAGCTGGAAATGAGCGCGTTGTCTGTAACAGTGTTGGGTTGTTCTGGCACCTATGCAGCGGCTGGCGAAGCATGTAGCGGCTATCTCGTTCAAAGCGCCACAACTAGCTTGTGGGTTGATTGTGGCCCCGGGACGTTAGCGAATTTGCAAGAGCATATCGGTATAGAGAATCTTGATGCGCTTGTAGTTTCGCATCATCATCCAGATCATTGCGCAGAACTACCTGTTGTGTATAACGCCGTTAAGTATTTTACTCAGCGCGCCAAGCTCAGAGTTTTAACAACAGCTGGAGTGCGACGGGTGACTGATGCATTTCACCCTGATGGTAATAGTTCAGATTTGTTTGAATGGGAAATAGTCGAAGACCGAGCGGCATCTATGGTCGGCGATATCATGATTCGTTTTTCTAGGACAGACCACCCTGTTGAGACTCTTGCTATGAGCTTCACCTCGGGCGACAAATCAATTTTCTATACGGCCGACACAGGTCCTGATTGGCCATTAAGCAATCTTGGTCTAAAGCCTTCGCTGGTATTGGGAGAAGGAACTCTTACAGAAACAACGAAGGATCTCAGAATACCTCACATATGTTGTCGCCACCTGGCATCTGAAGCCTCTAAAGTTGAAGCTGAGCGTCTGGTAGTGACACACATACCGCCCAACTCTGATAAGTCTGTTCACCTGGCTGAAGCAAAGATGGCCTTTAGCGGGATTGTTGACCTAGCGGCTACGGGATCTACCTTTACAGTCTGATGTGAATTAACAAGAAAGATTACTAATGCGTCCTGATGGAAGAAATAATGACGAACTAAGGCCGATCAATTTTCAGCGCGGTTTCACAGAGCAAACTCCTGGATCAGTTTTAGTCAGTTTTGGTCGAACTAAAGTGCTCTGCACCGTTTCGATCGATGACGATGTCCCTCGTTGGATGCGCGGTAAGGGCGAGGGCTGGGTTACAGCAGAATATTCGATGCTCCCAGGTTCGAGCCATGAACGCGTTAACCGTGAAGCAAAAAAAGGTAAGCAAAAAGGTAGAACATTAGAGATTGAGAGATTAATAGGTCGTTCTCTACGAGCTATATGCGATATGAAGTTGCTGGGTGAACGAGAAGTGACAGTTGACTGCGACGTTTTGCAAGCCGATGGCGGGACGCGAACAGCATCAATATGCGGCGGTTTTGTAGCTTTGCATGATGCTTGTACCTCGCTAATGGAGCGTGGTCTGATTGAAGTGCACCCCTTGACCGATTTTTGTGCAGCAATTTCGGTAGGAATTGTAGATGGAACTCCAAAACTAGATCTACCTTATGTCGAAGACTCGACGGCCTCTGTTGATATGAATGTGGTTATGACAGGTAGCGGGCGATTTGTGGAAGTCCAAGGAACAGCCGAGGGAGATCCATTTGATCGAAGCGAGCTTGATGCCTTGACTAGCCTTGCGGAAAAAGGAATTACAGAGATCATAGCGATGCAAAAAGAAATCTTAGGGACACGTAGTTGAGAGGCTGTACATGCGATTAGTCATGGCTTCGGCTAATCCGCACAAGGTTGAAGAAATCTCCAATATTTTAGTTGGCTACAAAATAGATCAGCGACCTAAAGGCCTTGCCGATACCGAGGAGAACGCTGAAACTCTTGAGGGGAACGCCCATTTAAAGGCTACTGCCGTATGTAACTTCGCGAAGGACGCTGCAGTTGCTGATGATACGGGGCTAGAGGTTGACTACCTAGACGGACTTCCCGGGGTTCGTAGCGCCCGCTTCGCTGGCGAAGGTGCTACTGACATCGACAATTTGATGAAATTACTCAAAGCGTTGGAGGGCGTACCGGAAGATCAGCGGAAAGCTCGTTTTCGGACTGTTGCGATGGTTGTCTTCCCAGATAAATCCGTGTTAAGCGCGCAAGGAGTGGCAGAAGGTTTTATATCAAAATCACCTCGGGGAGAAAAAGGTTTTGGATATGACTCGATCTTTGTCCCGGTAGAAGGAGATGGAAGATCTTTCGCTGAAATGGCTCCCGGAGAAAAACAATTAATTAGCCACCGCGGTAGGGCATTTCGTCAGTTAGCACTATCGCTTTCAGCTAAATCCTAGCTACCAATGTCGGAGATCAATATTCCACTGGTCGACGATTTTCCCACCCCTAACTAAATTAAGAATTTCATGTTTAGCCATAGTTGGGTCAACATGAGCTGGAACAAGAGAGATTTGATCACCTACATTTAATGGCGTATTGGGGATAATATTTGTGTGTTCATCAGAACAAAACATGATTTCCCCATCTAGGTAGGTTGGGTTCCCATGATCCATGCCTTGAGCTTTAAGACCAGCATCACAAACAACAAAATCTTTTGCTTTTGAGATAACAGTTGATCGTAAAAAAAGTGCTTGCTTGAAAGGTTGGTCTAGCTGTGAGGTGTAAGCGCTATCCATTAACACATAGGAACCCGCTTGAACTTCGTTGACCCAAGTATTGATTAGGTGAGTGCCTGTCCCTGCACCTGTGATTAGATCGCCACCAACTAGTTCATGGGCGCTTAGGAGACGTTCCATGGCTCTATGAGTTAGATCTCGTCGTTTCTCTAAGTCCACTACACCCATTGCGTGTCCTTCGTAACCCATGACGCCGCGCACGTTCATCCCTTTGGACCTTGCTAGGTCGGCTAAAAATCCAGCATCTTCGACCTCGCAACCGCATCGAAACCCAACGCGTATATCAATGACGCACTCGTCTATTCCAGCCTTATGTGCAGCGAGAATGGTTTCTTCACTATCAACTGCGATTGTTATCCGAGCGTCGCAGTGAGCCATAGCAGCTAGTCGCAGAGGATCTAATAACTCGTTGGCTAAAAGAAGATCGGTACCGAGTCCTGCTGCTGCCAAACCAAGGACCTCTCGCGCCGTTGCACACGTGAATCCCGTGTGGCCCAGCGCATGTTGGCGAGCTGCTAACTGAGTCATTTTGTGCGCTTTGACGTGCGGTCTTAGCCGTGTTCCGGGAACCCGCTCACTCATAGTCTGGAGATTCCATTCTAAATTATCGAGATCTGCGCAGAGCGCCGGCGTTGAAACTTCTTCGATGTCCATGTAATAGAGCTTAGAACGACATCGGTCCTAACGCCGCAAGCGGATAACCTGAAAAGCATGTCTCTGATACATCCCGAACCAGCATTGTCCACCGGCGCTCCTGCCGGACCAGGAGAAATCTACAACCGACTTCTCAACGATCGTATTGTTTTCCTCGGAACAGAGGTTGATGATGATATAGCGAATATTCTGTGCGCTCAGATGCTGTACCTAGAAGGTCAAGATCGCGAGAAAGATATCTGGCTTTATATCAATAGCCCAGGTGGATCTGTTACGGCAGGCATGGCTATTTATGACACCATGCAGTTCCTTAGTTGTGATGTAGCTACCGTTTGTATGGGCTTGGGCGCATCAATGGGTCAGTTCCTTCTAACAGCGGGAGCTGCAGGGAAGCGATACTGCCTGCCTCACGCACGAGTAATGATGCACCAACCCTCAGGCGGAGTTAGAGGGCAAGCCTCTGATATAGCAATCCAAGCTGAACAAATGTCTTACATTAAAAAGTTGATGGCTGAGATAATTGGGATGCATAGTGGTCAAGAAGTGGATCAGGTTACAGCGGACAGTGAAAGAGATCGATGGTTCACAGCCGAACAAGCCAAAAACTATGGCCTCTGTGACCATGTCATAGTGAAGCGCGGAGAAATTAATTAAGCGGACGTGAGCTAGGCTCTCGGGCCTGGCGAGCAGGCGCGAGCCGTAAAGGCGTTGAATTTGTCTACAGCAGGGTAGAGAGACGCTGCAAAAGCCTGCTGTACTGCACTCAGAGCAGCAGCTCTTTCAAGTGGGCTGTCGAAGTCGCTGTTTGACACAGCATCTGCGAGAGAATTAATAAAAGCTGAAATAATAGCAGCGTCTTTCTGATTCTTGTTTGGTGTTTCTTCCAAGACTTTGGTCATAAGATTAGCCGTTTGTCGAATAGCAAGGCGAACTTTGGCGTCGTCATTTATCGATATGTTGAGGCTTAAAGCATCGTTTAGCTGTAATTCTGAGATAGAGCGGCAGAAAGACTGTGTGCTAGGAGAATCATTTTTTCCGCAGCCGAAAGAGCTAAGGACCAATAGAAAAATCAATAGTAGAAGCGAGGGTGCTCTCAATCGACTTGGGCTTCTAGCGCTAGTTGTCGAAGGCTTTGAACTCCGAATTTCAGTCCTTGCTCATATTTGTACAGAGCACTTCCAGAAACAAGAACATTTGCACCTGCAGCTGATGCGCCCGAAATAGTTGAGGATGAAATTCCTCCGTCAACTTCTATGTCGACATCGTGCCCACTAGCTGTAATCATCTGACGCAAAGCGCGAACCTTTGGCTCCATAGACTTTATGTACGCTTGTCCACCAAATCCGGGGTTGACAGTCATAACAAGAACCATATCTAAAAGGTCTAAGACATGCGCCACAGCATTTAGTGGCGTCGCAGGATTAAGTGCAGCTGCTGGTCTGCAACCAAGCTCCCGGATAGCACCTAACGTTCTGTGGAGATGTGGCGTTGTCTCGACATGTACTATGATCATCTGACACCCGGCATCCACATACGTGTGTAACAACTCGTCTGGGTTTGCCACCATAAGGTGGGCTTCAAACGTTACATCAACATGAGGTCGGCAGGCGGCTATGACATCAGGTCCGAAGGTCAAATTTGGAACGAAAACTCCATCCATAACATCCCACTGGATGCGGTCTACCCCGGCTTTTTCGAGGGCAATACATTCTTCTCCCAACCGAGAAAAATCGGCAGGAAGTACAGATGGAACGATTTCTATAGAGCGTGGCATGTTGTTGACCGTAGCCTGGTCAGAGTGCTTATGAGAGTCAACATTCATGATCTTGCAATCGGTGGTGATGGAGTCGGCCGTCTTACCGATGGCCGAATCGTATTCGTGCCGGGTTCAGCGCTCAACGATGAGTTAGAAATAGAACTTACTGAACAGAAAGACAAATTCGCTAGAGGTATCATTAAGAACATTTTACACCCTGGCGATGGTAGAAGAGAGCCTCCGTGTGAGAACATTCGGCGTGGTTGCGGTGGCTGTGACTGGCAGCACCTGGATGAGGATGCTCAAGCTGACGCAAAGATCGCTGTTGTTGAGTCAGCTTTGCGAAAGCTCAAACAAGAAGAAATTCCCGAGGTTGGCTACGTCTCAGGGCCAAATTCTGTTGGGTATAGAACGACCGTTCGCTTAGGAATCGAAGAAGGGCGCCCAGCTTATCGGAGCCGGTCATCTAACGACTTAGTGCAAGTGTCTGACTGTCTGGTAGCGCATCCGTCGATACAAGACATCATTGCTGCAGGGTTCTTCGGAAATGCTGCTGAAGCGGTGATACGCGTCGGAAGTCGCACAGGCGATCGTTTAGTCTTGGGAGAACCCTCGGCTGAAGGGTTCGTATTGCCTGAAGGGGTTCAAGTCATCGGCCGAAATGAAGCTCGTAAAGGAAAAAAAGCGTTCATAACTGAAGAGGTAGCGGGTATCAATTGGCGTATCTCAGCCCAGTCTTTTTTCCAGAGCTCTCCGGAGGGCGCTGAAATGTTAGTTGCGCTCGCTGCAGAATGGCTGGATCAAAAAAATGCTGGTGAACGAGCCATGGTAGATCTTTATGCCGGCGTAGGGTTGTTCTCTGGAACAGTAGGAGACTGGTTCGATAAAGTAACTGCAGTTGAGTCGTCGATCTCTGCGACTCTTGATGCAGAACATAACCTGGGAGACCACGTAACTATTGTCCGCTCTAATGTAGAAAAATGGGTGCCAGAACTAGCAGACGTGGTAATAGCAGACCCACCTCGAGCAGGGCTCAAACAAGAAGCAGTAAATGTTATTTCTGAAACCAAAGCACCACATGTGCTGCTTGTTTCATGTGACGCTGGAGCCTTGAGTCGAGATTCCAGTCTGATGGGAACTGCTGGATATCAACTCGATCAAGTAGACGTGCTAGATATGTTTCCGCAGACAAGCCACGTTGAAATAGTTACTGGTTGGATTCGTTATTAGAGAAAGCCGACGCCTGCTATCGCAGGCGTCGGCTCATCTATAAATCGGGTTATTATTTTTGTTTAGCTGAGACGTTCTATAACCATGGCCATGCCTTGGCCTCCGCCTACGCACATGCTCTCAAGACCGAAGGTCTTATCAGAGTCCGTTAAACCATTAATCAAGGTTGTCATGATGCGTGCCCCTGTTTGACCAAATGGATGTCCAAGCGCAATTGCTCCACCATTAACATTGAGTTGGTTTACCATGTCTATTCCAAGTTCGTCTGCGGAAGGTATTACCTGCGCAGCGAACGCTTCATTGATTTCGACAAGATCAATGTCTTTCATAGTCATTCCAGCGCGCTCAAGTGCCTTCTTGATCGCTTCGATAGGACCTAGCCCCATGATTTCAGGGTTGAGGGCTGAAACGGAACTAGAAATAATTCGAGCTAGTGGGGTGATTCCTAGCTCTTCTGCTCGTTTCCGGCTCATAACAACAACGGCTGCCGCGCCATCATTTAGTGGGCAAGCGTTAGCAGCAGTTACTCGTCCATCCGGTCGGAAGGCGGGCTTCATCTGGCTAACGGCCTCAAGAGTTACTCCAGCTCGAGGCCCATCGTCCTTGCTGATGATGGTCCCGTCTGGCAGTTGAATAGGAGTTATGTCAAGTTCGAAGAAACCTCGATTGATAGCTGCTTCTGCTTTATGTTGGCTCATCACTCCGTACTCATCCATGGCTTGTCGGCTTACGCCTTTGAGCTCAGCTACATTCTCAGCTGTCTCACCCATTGAAATGTATAAGTCGGCAAGTCCTTCGGCAGGAGTCCAAACGCCATGGCCGCCCTCGGATCGAACTTTACTTCTAGCTCCTGGGCCCTTAAAAATTGGGTTGAGTGTATCTGGAAGGCTGTCGGAATTGCCTTTCACATAACGGGAGACACATTCGACGCCTGCTGCAATAAAGGCATCACCTTCGCCAGCTTTAATAGCATGCGCAGCCATGCGAATTGTTTGCAGAGATGAAGAGCAGTATCGATTTACAGTAGTCCCTGGCACATCTCCTAAGCCCGCAAGAAGTGCTGTGGCGCGACCAATGTTGAACCCTTGTTCGCCACCTGGCGAACCCGTCCCCATGATAAGGTCTTCGATTTCCTCTTTAGGAAGTTCGGGAACCTTCTCCAGAAGCTTAGTTACGATTTGTGCGCTCATATCATCTGGACGCATCTCTGTCAGTGAACCTTTAAAGGCTCGACCGATAGGGCTTCTTGCTGTGGCTACTATGACCGGATCGGTTGCTGAATCGGTGCTCATTGTTGTCCCTTCATAAGAATTTAGCTGCGGCGGTTAGATTAGCCGGCCCGACGGGCTAGATGTGCTTTTTGTATCAATAGGTTTTAACATTAATTAGAGCAAATCGCGCTGGTGACAGACAGTCGTGGCCAGAATATGCTGCCGAAGGAACAAGAAATAACGCGTTTGCATAGACGTGTGAATAATTAGGATATAGAGCAGAAAGAATTGGAAGTTAAGCAGATGAGACTTGGAGCAGCGAAATTGGTTCTAGCAGTTGCGATATTGGCCGCTTGCTCAGGCAATAATTTAGACACTGAAGAACTCAGTCATACAAGTCAAGAATCTGAATCAGGGCATAGCCATTCCCACGATGACACAGCCGCATCTGACTATAGTCTCGACGTTCCATTTGACTCTGAATCGATAGACGTGAAGAGTTCGTTTCAAATAGAGCAAGGCGAAGTAGTTGGGGGTATCCAAAGAGTGCGAGCACAGATGGGGGAAGTGATAGCTCTAGCTGTCGAGTCTGACACGACAGAAATTTTGCATCTTCACGGCTATGACCTTGTCGCAACAATTGAGCCTGGAATTTCTGCTGTACTGGTTTTCGAAGCCTCAATTCCAGGGATTTTTGAGATGGAGTTGGAGAACGCAGGCCTGCTTATAGCTAAAGTGGAAATTCGATGACGCTGCTTGCACATGGGATTGGAGCGAGAGGAGATCTCCCACTATCTGTTGGGACTCTTGCAGTCGTCGCTGGAGCTGCACTCTTCGTTTCGTTTGCCGCCTTGCTGGCCGGTTGGAAAGAGCCACGGCTTGCTGGAATAGCTAAGGGACGGCCTGTATTTACTGTTAGCTCAGGCGCAGCGCTTTCGGTCACAAGCATAACAAGAATAGCTGGAGCGCTTGCTGTCGGGGTCTCACTTTGGTCTGCGCTTTTCGTAGTAGATAGCACAGTAGAAAATATTGCTCCGCGAATGGTCTATGTGCTTTTCTGGATTGTGATTCCTCTGAGTTCAGTGATATTTGGAGACTTGTGGCGTCTTTTTAGTCCGTTCGAAGCGATCGCTGCCTTAACTAAGAAATTTAGACATGCCCAGCCAACTGCGACGAAGTCTCAATCGCTATATGGAGCAGCCTTTTTTCTTTTACTGTTTCTATGGCTAGAGCTATCTTTTCACCGGCCGGCCGGCCGGACACCGCTGGCGATAATGCTTATTGTTTGGATTGGGTGGTGCAGCCAAGGTGCTGTTCGAGGCGGAACGACCTGGTTAAGCAATAATGACCCATTAGCTGTTCTGACGCGTCTTATGTCTTCTGTCTCGTGCTTCACAGTTCGAAAAAATCGGCTGGTTGTTCGTAGGCCTATTGTTGGCTTAGCGGAAGTGCCTACTCAACGTGGGCTTGCTGCTGTGGTGCTCGTGGTCCTCGGGGGCACTTCTTTCGATGGATTGTCGCGGACGGATTGGTGGACTTCGTTAATAAGCGGGAAAATGGACTGGACTCGAACGCTTGTCAACACCCTGGGTTTGTTATTTGTAACAGCGTTAATCATCTCTCTGTTTCTCGGTGCAGTCCGGTTAATGCAGCGTAAGGATGAGAACAGCGATCCAATGTTCGAAGATGGATTTGCTGTCTCATTGATACCTGTGCTTATCGGGTACGGAGTAGCTCACTATTTTTCAATGGCTATTTTCGAAGGCCAATTTTTGTTGATTCAGGCCAGTGATCCATTTGGGTTTGGATGGGACCTTCTTGGGACGCGAACAAGCTATGTCAACTATCGGATAGTGAGTTCAACGACAATTGCTGCCGTGCAAGCATCAGGTATTATCGCTGGTCACATAGCGGGCGTGGTTGTCGGGCATGATCGTGCTTTGGAGAGCCTAAGAAAAAAGAAAAGTTTAGCTGCCCAGCTACCTTTAGTTGTCTTGCTGGTAGCGCTTACCATTATTGCGCTTCTACTTCTTGTCGAAGCTTGAAGCGCTACTGAATGTAATTCGTAGAATCCTATTTTGGCTTACTTCAAACAGCCTGGAGTGCAGTCCACACGGCTTGGGGTGTGCACGGCATGTCAATGTGCTCGATACCCAAGTGGCTTAACGCATCACAGACTGCGTTGTGAGCAGCAGGAGTTGATCCAATAGTTCCAGACTCTCCGATTCCTTTTGCCCCGAGTGGGTTTCGAGGGCTAGCAGTCTCGGTGTTAGAGGTTTCGAAACTTGGTAAATCTGCTGCGGATGGCATCAGGTAGTCCATCAGGTTAGCCGTTACAGGGTTAGCGTCTTCATCGTATTGCACCTGCTCCCAGAGAGCTTGCGCAATACCTTGTGCTATTCCACCATGCTGCTGACCGGTTACGAGCATCGGATTGAGGATAGTACCGCAGTCATCTACAGCAATATGTCGAAGTAACTCAACTTCGCCGGTTTCCCTATCGACCTCTACAACTGCCACGTGAGAGCCAAATGGGAATGTGGAATCACCTTCATCAAAGACTAGTTCATGGTCAAGTCCTCCATCCATATCTGAAGGACGCACTGAGTCATCATTTACCGCTGCCGCAAGTTCTGCCCAGCTAACTGACTTCGCTGGTACTCCGGCGACTTGGAGAGCTCCTTCGCCGACGACAATATCGTCAGCAGAGGCTTCGAGCATGTTTGCTGCTAGTTGCTTGCCTTTTTCTAGTACTACTTTGCTGGCTTCATATATGGCCGAACCTGCAGTTTGCAGTGATCTCGATCCCATTGTTCCTGCGCCTTGCTTTACTTCTTCAGTATCAGCGTCTATGTGGGTTACATCTGCGGAGGGGATCCCGAGCATGTCTTCAACGATCATAGAAAATGCTGTGTCGTGTCCTTGACCATGAGAGCTTGTGCCTACGCGAATAGTAGCGGATCCATCTGCATTGATTTCACACTTTCCGTATTCTGCGTGCAGTCCCAAAGGAGCTGTTACTTCGACATACGAGGCGAGTCCTATACCAAGCATTTTGTTGTCGTTGGCGGCGCGGCGCTTTGCCTGCTCTGCTCTAAGAGTGCTGTAATCAGAAGCCACAAGCACAGCGTCGAGACTTTTCTCATGGTCTCCCGAGTCGTAATTGGCTCCAGTGATTGTTGTCATTGGAAATTGGTCAGGCTGTATATAGTTCTTTCTGCGAATTTCTGCTGGATCCATTCCAATTGCTTGGGCGGCTTTATCTAAGATTCGTTCAACCATTTGTGTAGCTTCAGGCCGTCCAGCTCCCCGATAGGCGACGGTTGTTGTTGTATTCGTAACCACCGAATGGGCCTGAAAGTGAATCGTGGGGATGTTGTAAACGGCTTGACTTAAAGTTTGCGTAAGTACTGGCAAGAAGGCCCCAATGCCAGGGTAAGCACCTGTTTCAGCAAGAATTCGCGCTCGTAGGCCGATAATCGTACCATCGTTTTTAACGCCCATTTCGGCGTTCATAACCATTGCTCTGCCATGGCCCATGGCGACCATGTTTTCGCCACGCTGCTCTGTCCACTTAACCGGTCGTCCTAAAGCTAGAGCACATTTGGCAACGATTATATGCTCGACATAAAGTCCTGCTTTAGGGCCGAAACCTCCGCCAACCCAAGGAGCTAGAACATGAAGGTCTTCAGGGTCCATTCCTAAGTTAGGTGCCAAAGCATCGCGGACGCTGTGAGCATTTTGAGTGGAGACAAAAAACTTTAGCTTCCCACCTTCTCTGGGAATAGCTATGCAGCCATTGGGCTCCATTGGGACCCCAGCAAGCCGTTGAGTTAGGATTCTCTCGTGCACGACCGTATCTGCACCAACAAATGGATCAGTTGAATTTTGGATTTCCATTTCAGGCAGGGCTGTTTCAAGACAGACATTAGATGATTGACCCTCCCAAATCACAGAAGCACTTTCCGCGATCGCTGCTTCTACATCTGCGTTAGCTGGTAATGGGGAATAATCAATGATTATCTGTTCCGCAGCATCGACTGCTTGGCGCGTGGTGTCTGCGACAACGGCTGCGATAATATCCCCAACGAAACGAACACGATCTGTCGCTAGCGGTGGGCGATCCATGGCAGGGTCAACCATTGGAAATCCGTTAACAGCTGCCATTTCAAGATTCTTTGATGTGTAGACCCCGAGTACACCTGGCATAGCTTCTGCATCAATGGTTTCGATTGATTCGATGATGGCATGTGCCATTGTTGATCGAACAAAGACCACTTGAACTGATCCAACATCTAAATCATCGAAATACTTATTAAATCCTGTTAGAAGACCTGGGTCTTCCTTTCGTCTCACTGCGTTGCCTAGTATCGAACCAGATGAAGCCATCGTGAGCCCCCTGAAATAGTCGCGGAAATACTTTAGATAAGTGAAGAATAGGCTACCTCAGCTTCGGGTTAGATTAACCAACTGTGCAAAATCGTTTAATGATTACTCGTTTAGCCTTTATCTGTTGGTCGTCGACCGGAGGGAAAGAGTAGCTTCGGTATTCACTGAAAATTTGTCCGGATAGATCACTACGCCGTATTCGCGTTCGGCGCTTTCGCGAGTGACTATGTCATCGCGAACATCTCGTAAAACCAATTGTGGGTCACGGGTGAACGGATTACCCCACCCACCTCCGCCTGGGGTTTCAGCGACCATACGAGCTGGGCCTAATTTTTTTACACCGTATTTTGGGGGAATGAATTCGGGTCCATCTGTGTGTTTATCCAGGGGTGTTATCCACTCGAGTCCTACACCGCCAGTTCCTCCGCCTAGAATCCCTATGCCGCTGGGAGTGTCAAGCCCTTCGGCTCGGAAAGACCAGATAGCCGGTTCTAAGATGTCAGCCTCGTATCGAACTCCTGTGCCGCCCCTCATTTGACCTGGACCAGCGTTATCGGTTCTTTGTTCGTGACGGATGTATCTAACTGGATATTGCTGTTCGTGAAATTCAAGATTTGGCATATCTAGTCCGCCGAGACTTATCAGATGTCCCATCTGAGCGAATCCATCGCGCTCCGCAGTAGCCCCTGGAGTTCCCATTGCATGCCATTGATACATGACCCACGTAGTTCCGTCTTCGCGATTCCCGGCGACGTGTCCATGCATAGTTTTAGACCAGGCTGCACAAGCACGAGAAGGATCGGCTTGTGCTAGCGCTTGCCAAACTGCAATTACAATTTCATGAGCTACATAGACGGTATTCATTGTCATCGGGGCTGGTGGCAAAGCGTTCACGATGCTGCCTTCTGGCGCATGTATCTTTAAAGACCTATATGTGCCTTCGTTTCTAGGAATAGACGTATCAAAAAATGATGAAACAGCGAGGTATACCGATGAGTAAGTGTTAGCCAGGGAACTGTTTTTGAAACCCCGAATTTGTGGGTCAGTTCCTGTGAAATCTAAGTCGATGCCATCATCATGGACTGTCATTCGGACTCGAATCGCTATATCAGTGCTGACGAAGCAATCATTGTCGGTGTGGTCCTCTCCTAGATATACGCCATTGGGTAGTTGCTTTATGGCGGCCCGCATTCTTCGATCTGCGTGCTCGAGTACTCCATTAAGGTAATTTAGATATGATTTGGGACCGAGTTCGTTGACCAAGGCTGTGACTCGCTCCCCGCCGATTCGAGTCGAGCCGAGCATTGCTAGGAGGTCTCCGTCTAAGAGTTCTGGCGTTCGCGAGTTGATCATGAGTAACTCCCAGAGATCTTCTCGTACCTGACCGCCTTCAACTAGCTTTAAGACTGGAAGGCGTATTCCTTCTTGCCAAATTTCTGTGGCCTCCGGATTGTAGGTGCCGGCTAAACCTCCGCCGATGTCTGATTGATGTGCGCGATTGCAACAAAAACCTGCGAGTTCCGTATCGCCATCTATGAAAATTGGTCGCGCAATTACCCAGTCGGGTAAATGATTACCGCCGGCAACATATGGATCTGATAGGAGAAAGACGTCGTCTCTGTTTATTCTGTCTTTGAATTTGTTTAGTAGTGCTCTAACAGCGAAGCCTCCGCCGCCAGTGTGGATCGGGATGCCATCTGCGTTCGCCACTAAAGTTCCGTCGGGGGTAGTCACAAAACAACTGAAGTCGTGGCTTTGGCTGAAGATCGTGCTTCGGGCAGTTCTAGTCATTACCCAACCCATGTGTTTGGTAATCTGATCTAACCGATTCTGCATAAGAGCGAGAGTTACTGGATCAACAACATCTTTGGCTGTTTGCGATTCATGAGTAGTGTTCTCCTCAGCCGCTATGTCTATAAAAAAATCGCCATTTGTATCTACCCATAAACTATCGCCGGGCCTGGCGATGACTGTAGTGGTGGTCTCTTCGACTAGGGCGGGTCCCTCGATACGGGTTCCAGCGAAGACCTCCTTGCCATCAAAAATAGGAGTGTCAACCCATCCATCTTTGGGGTACCAGACCATTCGTTGAGCTATCGGTAGAGGATTTTGTTGTGAGTGCTTTTGTGTGTGCGAAGCTAATTTGTCAGTTGCTCCGCGAGCAATTAATCGCAATGACGAGACCATGATCGTTCCATGGTCTTGCACATGTCCATACAACCGAAGGTATTCAGTCTCAAAGGCATTCCGTATCGCTGCCTTATCGAAGCTGGCGTTATGCACTGGAACACGAATTGCCCAAAGTTGTCCAGGGTGATGCAACTCAAGTTCAAAAGAAAGACTAATTTGCTCTGATGTAAATCCTTCTTCATTCATGACCTTAAGAGCTTTTTCGCGGAGTGAGCCAAAGCCTTTTTCTATGTCGTGTGCGGGGAGAGTCGCTATCGAACCCATCAAGAATTTGGTAAAGTCCTGTCGTACATCTGCATGGAGCATTCCAATAGCGCAGAGTGCACCGGCATCTCGCGGAATGTATACACGTTCGCAGCCAAGGCCCGCAGCGACGCTAGCGCCATGCATCGGGCCGGCACCGCCACCCGCTACGAGAGTAAAACGTTTTGGTGAGTGTCCGCGCTCAATCGAGATATGTTCGACAGCGCTTAAAAGATGTTGTTCTACTAGCTCAATTATTCCTGCTGCCGCTTGCTCAACCGTCATTCCTAACGGTTCCGCCACATGAGTCGTAATCGCTTTTTGTGCTTCAAGAAAGTCCAGGTCTAAGGTCCCTCCTGCTGATTTCCCAGAGCGAAGCCTGCCGAGGACTAGATGTGCATCGGTGACTGTTGGTTGAGTGCCACCCTTCTTGTAACAAGCGGGGCCTGGCAGAGCACCTGCTCCTTCGGGGCCAACATATAAAAGACCAGCATCATCGACTCCTGCGATTGTTCCCCCTCCGGCACCCACTGTATGAATATCGATAGCCGGTGTGGACACGTGGTAACCAGCGATCATGACATCGTCTCGTGTCGCAACTTCGCCTTGCGACATTAGGAGAACGTCGCAAGAAGTTCCCCCTATCTCCATCGAAAGAAGATTTCCGTGGTCTTCTTTCTGGGGATTAGCTTGATCGATAGAGCGGCGATATAAGTTCAATGCTCCCACTACTGCCGCTGGCCCGCTGAGTAAGAGATTTACAGGCCGGGCAGATAACTGATCAACCGATGAAGCTCCACCATTGGACTGGACAAGTAGAACCGGTCGAGAAAGTCCTAATGAGGCAAGTTCGGAATCTAGATTTCTTAAATAATTGACTATTCGAGGTGATAAAGCCGAGTTAATTACGGCTGTAGAGCTTCGCTCATATTCGCCCATCAGCGGTGATACAGAACTCGATGTAGTGATCCATTTGCCGTCCCAGACTTCGCGTATTGCGTCAGCTAATTGTTGCTCATGGGTATCATTTACGAAGCTATTCATTAAGGCAATAGATATAGCTTCTACGTTCTCTTCTTTAAAACACTCCAGGATCTGTGGGAGCCCTGACAAATCTAAAGGTTTGTGTTCACTGCCGTCAGCGTCAATTCTCCCCGGAATTGAATGTCGTAAATAGCGAGGAACTAAAACTGGAGCGTAGGGCGCGCGATGATTCCATTGATCCTCTCGAAGACCGCGGCGAATTTCTATGGTGTCTCGGAAACCCTCGGTCGTGATTAAACCAACAATCGCTCCTTTGCCTTCCAACATAGTATTAGTTGCCACCGTGGAGCCATGGACGAATAGAGCACATTGTCCGAGGATGTTCGTAACCGGCAACCCGAAATCAGCTGCAATTTGCTCAACTGCTCGCATTACTCCTTGGCTTGGATCAGAAGGAGAAGATGGTACCTTTGCTACCCAAGTTGACCCATTCGAATCCGCTAGAACCAAGTCAGTGAACGTTCCGCCAACGTCCACGCCGATACGCCATGGGGCTGTAGGCCCCTCGCTGATGTTGATGTCCATGTGAATCTCCCGAACTAAATTTCTTAACAGGTTTACTAATCTTTCCACGTCAATGCATGGAAGACTATCTAAATGTCAGGAAGCTATCCGGAACCATCTTCTAAGTCCGCTGAGCTATATGAGCGGGCGAGACGTGTTATCCCAGATGGAGCATCTAGATCAACTGTTCTTATAAAACCCCACCCGGTGTATGTAGCAGAAGGTAAAGGGGCATGGGTAACAGACGTCGACGGCAACCGGTATTTGGATTGCAACAATAATTTCACTTCAATTATTTTAGGTCATGCTGATCCTCAGGTGGAACGTGCTGTAGAAGCTCAAATGAAAAAAGGAACCGCTTTTTCATTTGCAACAGAGCTAGAAATTGAGCTGGCTGAACTTCTCTGTGCCCGAACGCCTTCGTTTGAGAAAATTCGGTTCTGTAACTCAGGCACTGAAGCTGTGATGGGAATGATCAAAGCCGCCCGTGCATTTACTAGCCGTACCAAGATTATAAAAGTTGAAGGTAGCTACCACGGAACATATGACCATGCGGAAGCCAGCCTGGGTTCCGATCCGTCGAATTGGGGGAGTGTTACTAGACCAGAAACTGTTCCCTATGCGCATGGGGCCCCTAGGTCGCTTACGGAGGAAGTCAGAATTATTTCGTTTAATGATGTCGAAGGAGCGCGAAAAGCTATTGCTGAGGTAGGAGATGAACTCGCAGCGGTTCTAGTTGACCCGATGCCTAGTCGAGTTGGCATGCCTCAGGTAGAGCAAGAATTTATTTTTGCTCTAAGAGAAGCGACTCGTTCTGTCGGTGCGCTGTTGATCTTGGATGAAGTGATCACCTACAGGTTGGCAATCGGCGGAGCACAGACTATTTATTCGTTTGATCCAGATTTGACGGCGCTAGCAAAAATTATTGGTGGTGGTTTCCCGGTTGGTGCTATTGCGGGTCGAGAAGAAGTCATGAATGTGTTTGCTGCAGTGCAGGGAGATCGTGCTGCTGTTCCCTCTGGTGGGACCTACACAGCGAACCCGATAACAATGGCAGCTGGTTTAGCTTGCATGAAAGAGCTACAAAAGAGCGCGTTCAGTCGATTGGAAATTGTTGGCCAAATGATTAGGTCTGGCTTAAGGGATTCGTTTGACTCTTTCGGGCTTGATTGGCAAGTGACTGGAGCAGGGTCATTGTTTCGTATTCACCCTCATGGCAGACCGATTAGAAGCTACCGAGATGCGATGCACTCAAGTGATGAGTCACAGTTCATGCTCAATTTCCAGCAACGGCTTCTCGAGCGAGAAGTTTATTTCAGCGGTTATGGAATGGGGTGCTTGAACTTGGCCACTTCAGATTTAGACATAAAACACTTTCTTGCTGCAGTAGACGACACTCTCAAAATGATGGTTGCTAGATAAATATTTGAGCAACCTTGATTAACATTGCTTTTTGTTTGGGCAGTCGCTCAACTAGCTGTTGCGGAAGACTTTTGGTCTAGTATCAACTTGTGACGACTGAGAACCAAGAGCTTAAATCTGTAACTGAATTAGCAAAAATGATTAGGACCGGCGAAGCGTCAGCTTCGGGGTTATTAGAAAAATGTTTGGCGCGATACGAAGCCTTCAATGAGCGCGTTAACGCCGTTGTGGTTACCAAAATAGAGGAAGCTAAAAAGCGGGCTGCGGAGGCTGATGCTGCTGCAGCCCGTGGCGAGTACTGGGGTCCGCTCCACGGTATTCCAATGACAATTAAAGAAGCCTATGATTGGACCGACACTCCTTCAACTTGGGGAAATCCGGAATGGGTCGGAAATCTTCCGCGTAAAAACGCCGTAACAGTGCAAAGGTTGCTTGATGCAGGAGCCATTATTTGGGGTAAAACCAATGTCCCGTATATGCTCGCAGATTGGCAATCATATAACGAGATATATGGTTGCACGAATAACCCATGGGACTTGGATCGCACGCCTGGCGGTTCCTCTGGAGGGTCTGCAGTAGCGTTGGCCACTGGTATGTCGGCTCTAGAACTGGGCAGCGATATTGGTGCATCGATAAGGAACCCGGCACATTATGTTGGAGTGTTTGGACATAAACCTACTTATGGCTTAGTGCCTCAAGATGGCAGCCTCCCTCCAGGTTCTGAAACTGCCGGTGATATTTCTGTTTGTGGACCATTGGCGCGAAGCGCGAGCGACTTGGACTTAGCGCTAAGCGTTCTGGCGGGCCCTACTGGCTACGACCAAGTTGGTTACCGAGTTGAACTACCGCCAGCAACGCAAAACCAGTTGTCCGAATTTCGAGTTGGTGTACTTTTGGAATCTCCAGCATGCGAAACTGACCAACAGCTGGTAGATCAACTACAAAACACTATTGATGAGTTGGCCAAAGCTGGGCTATCGGTAGTGGACTCAGCGCCTAAATTTGACCAACAAGATTTTTTTGAGAACTATTTGATGTTGCTTCGAGCAGCCAATGGAGCCGCAGCTGCTGATGACACTTATGCCGGAGCCGAACAAGGAGATCGCGACTGGCAAGGAGGAGATCATTCGTACCGGAACCTAGTCGATCATGCGATGAGAATGAGTCATCGAGAATGGAGCATCCATGATGAGCAGCGAGCTAAATATCGAATAGCCTGGGCTAACTATTTCGAAGAGTATGATCTCTTGTTGTGTCCGACGGCGGCATCTACGGCATTTGTGCATGACCATAAAGGCGAACGACCGGAGCGAACTATCAAGGTAAACAGTTCTCAAGAGCCAGTTGTGGATCAACTCTTTTGGGCTGGTTTAAGCTGTAGCGTTTACCTGCCGAGCACAGTTGCTCCTGCCGGTTTAGTAAAAGGGCTACCAGCTGGTCTTCAAATCGTGGCTCCGCACCTGCATGACCGGCGTTCAATTCGGTTCGCTGAGCTAATGGAAAATGAGATAGGCGGATTTATCTCGCCACCCGGGTACGACACAATTTAGATGCGGCTACCGAGTAATCTTGCTTATTGTGCCTTCACCTAAACCTGAATCTGACCGAACGCCAATAGATCGGGCTTTCCTCACCGATGATCTAGCGAGAACAGAAATAGTGCTAGTAAGGCATGGGCAGCAAAATTTCCCCGGGCCAGATGCCCCGATAGCAGATTGGCGTGACCCTCCGTTAACCGAGTTAGGGCATAGACAAGCCTTGGCAGCGGGAAGAGCTCTCGCCACAGAGAAATTTAGTGCCGTGTATTCGTCTCAGCTTGAGAGAGCCCACGACACTGGTTTAGCCGTAGCTCAGTTTCACTCTCTAGACGTCACAGTGCTGGAGTCCATTGAAGAGATCCATATGTTTGGTGATCTGGAACCAACTCAACATCCATCAGATGTTATTGACGAGGTCGAGTTGGAAGGAGCTAGAAGACGTTTCAGTCGTGAACTGCGATGGGATGCATATCCATACACCGAATCAGGTTCTGAACTACGACGTCGAGTGTCGAACACGTTAGAGGGACTTATAAGTAAGCATCCAGGAGAGCGAATTGCGGTGGCTTGCCATGGTGGGGTGATCAATGCGTACATTGCAGAGTTTCTTGGCATTAATATGGATATGTTCTTCCGCCCAGCTCATGCCTCTATCCATCGCGTCTTAGCTCGGCATGAAAAACGTGTTGTCTCGACGCTTAACGAACTTCATCACCTGATGAAGCCAGAAGACATACTTAGCTACTAGAGACAGCAATGAGGGATGAACTCTGCAAGCCTGTCCTATTGTGGATGACGCACTTAGGAATTTGTTAAGTATTCTCGCTTTAAAAAAAGTAAGCGACAGGTCCTTTTCGGGTCTGAGCTCTGGACATGATGAATTCGGATTGTTCGGAGGTCACCAGCTAGCGCAAGGTATTACGGCTGCTTGTGAAACGGTGTCATCGGACCGGATTCTGAACTCGGTTCACGCTCTTTTCCTTCGACCAGGAAATGGTAGCCAAGCTATTAACTATGAAGTTGAGTCAATTCGAGATGGACGGTCATTCGCTCAGCGCCGAGTGCGAGCGATGCAAGAAGATCGAAATATATTTGAATTGACAGCATCTTTCCAGGCCTTTGAAAGCAGCGAACGGACTATTTCCCCGGATTTCCCCGCCGGAGTAAAGGCCCCGGAATTATTGCCGACCTTTGAAGAATGCATTGAGAGTGTAGGCCCAATATTCGGCGACGAATGGTCAACTAGCGAACGCCCAGTGGAATACAGAATCGAGCATGCTCCATGGGCACCGGCCGGACCTTCAGATATGGGAGGAATTAATTTTTGGTTCAAGACCAAGCGAAAATTAGACGATAACGCTGCGATTCACGCAGCGATTATCGCCTATATGAGTGATGACTGCATATCGGATACTCTTCTTATTCCATTTAATAGAACCTGGGGAACAGAAGGAACGATGATCGTAAGCCTGGACCATTCGATGTGGTTCCACCGACCGGCTCGAGCAGATGAGTGGATATATGTTGAGCAGTGGCCGTCGACTGCCCATGGATCAAGAGGCTTGGCTCACGCCCGCATATGGCAAGATGGTCAGTTAGTGTCCTCAGTCGCCCAGGAAGCTCTTTTGCGTTTTTGATTCTCAGTCGGCGAGAAACCAGTCTTTAATCGATTGCGCTGATTTCTCCAATGGCCCGAAGCAGCCGAAATGTTTACTTCCTTCAAAAGGATTTGCTTCTCCTCTAGGAAGACGGAGAGCGATAGCTTCGCAAGCTGACTGGAGAGGTTGCTGATCAGAATCTGTTCCAAAAGCTACTCTTGTGGGAACTGTAATCAGAGGTAGCTTGTCCCAGCCATCTTGCAAAAATTGTTCAAAAGCACGTGCTTCAAGAATTGGGTCGCAGATGAGCTTGATCTCGGTGTTGGGTTGTTGTTCAAATCCATGCTGAACGTATGCTTCCAAACAGCTCGGGTGTAATTCATTTAACGGGAAACGACTGCCGTACCTTGTAATTACCTCATCTCGTGAAGGAAATACTGAACGTCGTCGTTTAGCGGCTTCGATGAAGTCAAAAGACCCAACTGGGCGTTCAGCTTCGCGTTGGAAGATGATAGGTTCATAGACCCACGCTTTCTCAAATGCCTGAGGGCGATCTAAGGTAGCGAGCAAACTAGTAGCTGCTCCCATTGAATGACCTACAACCCAGGCCTGAGATAAGCCCAACGCATCAATTACGGCTATTAAATCAGTAGCCATGCAATGGTCGTAAAATTGCGCTTCAGGTGAGGAGCGTGCGGATCCATGGCAGCGGAGGTCAACTCCGATCGGTCGAAAGTTACTTCCGAGAAGTTCCATCACCGGTTCCCACATTCTTGAAACTAGACCAGTTCCGTGAAGAAAAACAGTTGGATGCCCTGGCCCACCGTAATCATGTATGGCGACTTCAATACCATCGGCGCTAAAAATTTTGTCGGTCAATGGTTCACGCATTCTTAGATCCTTATGCAACTATTTTTGCTGTTCGAAAATCCAATATTTCTGTTTCGCTAAACCCAAGTTCTGTCAAAATTTCATTGGTGTGCTCACCTTTGCCTGGTGCATGCCGATCGATGCTTGTGGGAGTAGCGCTGTACCTAGCTGGAGGTCGAACAGTTCGAGTCCTGCCGGCTGTCGGATGAGTCATTTCCAGTATTGTCTCATTATGGAGAACTTGGGGATCATGAAAAATCTGTTCTCTCGATATAACCGGCGCGCATGGCACATCTGCTGACTGAAGGGCAGCGAGAGCTTCTTCAGTACTCATTGACTTCAATATTGAAGCGAATTCCCCCCTCTGGGCGACAGAATTTTTAAGCCGTGCATCTCGAGTGGCAAATCGAGGGTCATCTGCTAGTTCAGGTTTACCGAGGACTCGGCACGCGCCTTTGTATTGCTCATAATTCACCCAGTTAGCTGCAATCTGACCATCGGAAGTGTCCCAAGGCTCGTACCAATCGCTGTATGTCGGAGTGGGTTCCGCGTCGGGAACCGCTTCATTCCAGAAGACTTCAAGCCACATCCAGTGAAGCATGCAATCCATTAAATTTATTTCAACGTGTTGACCTCCCACTCCATTTGATCGAGCCCAAAGGGCTGATAGAACAGCGTTCACTCCCGTCATGGCTGCGGTCTTGTCCGCTACCACAGCTTTGACGTATGTTCCGTTTTGAGCTTCGGTCATCCCGGACATTGCTTGAATAATTGGGTCGTAAACTGGCCTATCGGAGTACGGTCCGTCTGGACCAAAACCAGAGACAGACAGATATATCAGTTCTGGATTAAGTAGCTTTAAATCCTCGTAACCGATTGCTAGACGCTCAGCCACCCCAGGTCTAAAATTTTGAATAAAAACATCGGCAGTTGAGACAAGTTGCTTCAAAATACTGCAACCTGTTTCCGTTCGGATATCCAGGTCGAGGCCTCTTTTGTTTCGATGCATGTGAACCCAACTACCCGACTGATCACCAACTAGCGCCCCAGTCACCCTCATAACATCGGGAACCCCAACTTTTTCGATGAGGATTACGTCTGCGCCTTGTTCCGCCAAGTGAGAGCTAACCCATGGCCCAGCGACGGCCCCAGAAATGTCGATTACTTTAAGTCCGCGCAGCGGTCCTATTCCCATGGATACTCCTGGTTAAGAAATTTAAACTGATTTCGTTTCATGTTGACGAATGAACTTGGTCGCAGCAGCGTTCCAACCCTCAGGGTCGTGCGCATTGACCGCATGAGATGCCGGTAAATCTACAATTTCGAGGTTGGGAATTAGCCTAGCTCTTGCTAAGTGCTCTTGGAATCGTTCCTCATGGACACCATTTGTGAGCAGTGTTGGTTGATTGATTGTCTTTAGAAGGTCTCCGAGCGGAAGCGAATAATTTGTGATTCGAAAAGAGCCGACGATGCCGGCTTGTGTGTGTTCAGCAAACTCCCTAGCAAGGCAAGCAAGAGTGCCAGGCAGGATACGTTTGGATCTGCCGGGGTTAATCCAACTATCGCGAAGAGATTCTACGCCTTCGTTCTCTACCTGATCCGCAACTTTTGCGATCATTGAGCGGTTGCGTTTTTGCCAAACCATAGGATCAGCGAATGCTGAGGCTGAATTCGTTATCACTAAGCCGCTCACGCGCTCCGGGTGTGTAGATGCGTAGTGTAAAGCTAACGCAGCACCCATGGATTGACCGATAAGCCAAACTTTTTCGGAAGAATTCTGTTGACGGATACGTTCAAACTCTTCGATGTAGCCAGTTGGCTCAAACCGACGCGAATCAGAAGGACTCGGAGAATTCCCGTGCCCCCAAAGCTCGGTTATAGCGGGCCGGCAAACCGATTGAAGAGCTTTGAGATTATCGTTCCAGTACGAACGGCTGCCGAGTGCTCCATGGATGACCAAGGCCAGGGGGCCTTCGCCTTCGTGGAGGACGACGTTTAGATGTTCAGTCACAAAGGCATTGTGGCACCTAGTGGGTACCTAATGCCCGATATTCTGCGCTCTATGAAGTTAACTCGGGTTGCAGACGAACTTGTAATTGGCCCGGACAGTCAGAAAAGCATTGGCACCAACATTCAAGGACCATCAGTTATCTGAGCGCCAGACTGGGTCATAGAACCTTTAGGGAGTTACGACCTCTATTATTTCGCAGACCATAAAGGCTCTTAAATTTGGTTAGCTTATGCTGAAGAAGTTAATGGGCCTGGACAATTTATCCACCAGGTTCTATTTAGCTAAGAGACTCTAAGGTCCTTACGGAGGCACCAGGGGCTGCAGAAGCAGAACTTAAGTTGAGAGAGGACACCTATCGAGAAATGTTACCAGGAGGCCTTCCTCACGAGGTTCGCTCAGAGGTGACAACTCCGCACATAGCATCGCCAGATGTAAAAGTTGACCATAGAAATAGACAAACAAAAAATGTACTTTCATGGTCTTGGAGGATTGCTATACCAGGTGACTCGGGTGGCCTTGTCCGGCGGTGGGATCAATTTTGTTGCCCAACCACAAATTTTAGCGAAACCATATCTGCGTATTTCTGAATATGAAAGTGAAACTTACGCTATTTCTATGACCGGTCAGATCTATAGATATAACAACTCGGCCCAAATATTCGAAGAAGGGCCGCTGTTATTCGATCGTGATATGTGTCATTGCGCAATGACCGTTCGTAATTCGAAGTTGAATGTTTTTGGACTCGGGTAGTCGACTTGCCGGAAAGTATCTTTTCCCACCATCAATTTGGATAAAGAATGGGAACAGTGGCCGGGTGATGGAGAAATTGAGGTGCTCAGGCCCGAACCGGATTGGAAAGGAGCTAAGGAACCCCTTCTGCCGTCGCAACGAAGTTCTGCTTATGGGTCCCTTAACCAGTTAGGAAATCCTGCAGTATTTGAAGATTGCGATGTTACGTATCTTTTTCATGCTGCAGCAGGAGAATCAGGAATCGGAGTTGTTCGGATTGACTGGTAACGCTGGGATTGTTTCAAGAGTTTTTTCTAGAGGTGAAGACCGAGAGGAACGCAACGGAATACAAGCATGAAGGAACAAGGTAAGAATTACTATAGAACCACCGACCAAGGTCTGAAGCGGTATTGACTCCTTCAGTACGATCGCCGCGAGTATAGGACTCAAAGCAGTTTCTCCTAATAGTAGTAATGCAGTTTCAGGGCTTGGAAGATAACGGCCCCCCATAGTCAGTAACGCCATGGCAGAAGGAAGTATTAGTACGCCGAGAATAAGAGTTGGAGTGAGATCGCCGGGAAGAAGCTTTGAACTCGTGCCAACGAGAGACAACGTAACAAAACCTAAAACCCCTCCGAGAGCGACGGCTGGGACCATATCGATACGCTTGTTCGCCCTAATAAGGGTCAGATTTGACGCCATTGCGAAAGAGCAGAATAAAGCAAGAAGATTACCAACGCTATTAAGCTTTTCTACCGATCCTGAGAGAGCAATAGAGACGCCCAGGAAAGCAAATGGGACTGCCAGGAGGGTGTGGGTTCTAACCGGAACTCGTGTCACAAACCGAGTAAGTACTGCTGCCCATATAGGTGAAAGCGCCAAGATCAAAAGAACGTTCGCTACTGATGTTCGGTCGATAGCTCCGACAAAAAGAATTGTGCCTATACCTGAGAAAAAGCTTGAAGTAGCTCCCCATCGCCCTAGCTGCTTAAGCACGACAAACAGCCGAAATCGATACTTCAGGATGAGGAATAAAGTTAACGAAACCGCCAATAAGCCACTCCGCCATAACGCGTTGGTCAAACTCGGCGCGTCGATTAAACGAACAAAAGTTGCATCGGGTATCAACAGACACACACCGAGAGTTGTTAAAAGTAAGCCTTTTCGGTGCTCAGACATTGGTAGAAGCCTCGTGTGTTCCCCGCAGCGGCACTTTCTCCGAGGACATCATAGGGAATAAAGAATTCTTTAGATGATTTGCCTTCCCGGGTGCAACGGAGAAAGAAATCATTGAAACCCTATCTGTTTAAATACGGACTCGTTCGTGACGTGGATCGTAAAAGCTTTCAACTGACGCAGTGACTTTTCGCCGTCGCATACCGATTTCGATTTCCCATCCGCCCTCATTTACCCAGGCCTTTGATACACCGTCTTCATTGCTGACGTAAGACATGGTCAAACAGCGATCTTCTGTCATGCTCCACATGCCCCCAGTGGTTCGCCCAACGAGATTGCCATTCTTGAAAATCGGATCATCATGGTAAGTGAGTAGGTCAGGGTCTTCGACTCTAATTTGAATCAGCCGTTTAGTAGGAACTTTTCCCCTACGAGGTAAGAGAGCCTCTTTGCCGATAAATCCTCCGGGCTTATCCCAGTTAATTGTGAAGCCGAGGCCCGCCTCTAAGGGCGTGTCTTCGCCGGTAATATCGTGGCCCCAGTGCCGGTAACCAGCTTCGAGACGTAGAGAGTTCATTGCGTGAAAACCTGCGTAGCGCAGATCATAAGAAGCTCCACTTCCTTCAATGACCTTTGCCAGAGATTTGGCCTGGCCAGCGGGTACATAAAGTTCCCATCCAAGTTCGCCGACATAACTCATGCGGAGCGCCTGACAGGCAAAACCACCGATGGATATTTCTCTAATGGCCCCGAATGGAAAAGCATTGTTTGACAAATCCGTCGTTGTCAAGGGCTGCAAAACATCTCGTGCCTTAGGGCCCATAACTCCTAGAACAGCGAACTGGTCAGTGATATTCGTTATTTCGACAGACGAATTTTTACATGCCTGCTTGAGCCAGGCCCAGTCCCTCGTTTCACTTGCGGCCGAGGTGATGACCAGAAACTTTTGTTCTCCTAGACGGCTAACCGTAAGGTCAGATTCTATGCCACCCCGCTCGTTGAGCCATTGAGTGTAGATACCTCGCCCCGCCGTTACGTCGACGTTGTTGCAGCTAATCCGGTTTAAGGTTGCTAGTGCATCATCGCCGCTCACAGAGAATTTGGCGAAAGAGCTTTGGTCGAAGAGACCTACAGCCTGACGAACAGCCCGGCACTCGTCAAGCATATTGTTGTGCCAATTTTGTTTACCGTACGAGTAGACGTAATTGCCTTGTTGATTGTCAGAAACATACCAATTTGGTCTTTCCCAGCCAGCTGTCTCGCCGAAGACAGCACCGGCTGCCTCGCACGTTTCATGTAATGGACTTTTGCGCACCCCTCTTGCAGATTCATATTGTCTAAAGGGCCAATGCATTGCATAGAGGAGGCCCAGAGATTCCGAAATCCGTGCCTCTAGGTATGTTTTGTCCGATTGGAATGAAAAAGATCGCCTAATGTCAACACTCGATAAATCCATCGGCGGATAGCCGTCTACTATCCAGTCGGCTAAAGCCCACCCAGCTCCGCCGGCACTTTGAATTCCAACCGAATTGAATCCTGCCGCCACAAAGCAGTTCTCAACTTCAGGTGATTCTCCGAGATAAAATGTGCCGTCTGGTGTGAATGCCTCAGGGCCATTAAAAAATAGTTGGATGCCTGCATCCTCGAGAGATGGAACTCTTTGACAAGCTGCTTCAAAGATAGGGCCTATATGCTCCCAGTCTTCAGGGAGGGAACCGAAGCAAAAATCTTTGGGAATTTTATCTAAATTCCAAACCTTGGCTTTCGGCTCAAAGAAGCCAGCCATTATCTTGCCCGTCTCTTCTTTGAAGTACGTGTAGTTGCCAGGATCACGCAGAGTAGGTGTTCCGCGCCGCATCTGTTCCAAAGGCTCAGTAACGATATAGAAGTGTTCGCAGGCTTGTAACGGAATATTAACGCCTATGGTCGCCGCCAGCTGACGACTCCACATCCCGCTTGCTACAACAACAGTTTCCGCCTCTACAACTTGACCATCATCGGTTTCAATTCCTGTGCATCTTCCATTAGTTTTTAACAACCGTTGAACAGAAACGCCTTCAACTATGTTTGCACCGCCGGAGCGTGCTCCCTTGATGAGAGCCATGGTGGTATCTACAGGAGAAGTAATGCCATCATCTGGAATGTATAAAGCTCCGACTAAATCATCAGTCCTGGCTAAAGGCCAGAGAGACTTGAGCTCGTCCATGTCTATAGAACGAATTTCCACACCAACGGTTGAGGCCATAGAAACGCCTCGTTTCAACTCTTCCCACCGCTCGTTGTCGGAAGCAACGCTGATTGATCCGGGTTTTCTAAAACCTGTTGCTTGCCCAGTTTCTTCCTCGAGCGCTTCAAAAAGTTCAGACGAGTAGGTAGCTAGCCGAGTTAGCGAATGAGTGGCTTTGAGCTGTGAAACCAGACCAGCTGCATGCCATGTAGTACCGCCGGTTAGTTGGCCTTGTTCAAGAATTAAAACGTCGTTCACGCCACGTTTCGTTAAGTGATAGGCGACGCTCGCTCCGATGATGCCTCCGCCGATAATTATGACCTGGCTACGTTGAGGAAGTTGTTGGCCCATATGTATAGAACGCTAGACGCCAAAGGAAAAATATGGAAACTTCTCAGGTGACGATTGTGTGGGAACGTGGGAGTATGTCTGTAAGCGGAAATCTTCAAGAGTCAATAAAGGGTGAACATTATGGATTTTGATCTCAGCAATCGAAGAGCAGTCGTGACGGGCGGTAGTGCTGGTATCGGGGCAGCAACAGTGCGCGCGTTAGCTAATATGGGTGCCGTAGTAGAATTCTGTGGCCGTACAGAGAGTAAAGTCGACACAACTAGTAGCTACGTGCCGACTGGCTCGGGAAGTATCAAAGGTCATGTGGCTGATATGAGTGACAAAGCATCGACGATTGCTTTTTTGGAAGCGGTGTCAGCAAGCGGACCAGTTGACATATTAGTGAATAATGTTGGGGCATCGCCATCTCGAAATTTTCAGTACATGTCGGACGAAGATTGGAGTTCGTTGCACGAGCTAAACCTTCTTTCAGCAGTGCGGTGTACACGGCATTTCCTGCCAGATATGCGAGAAAAGAAATGGGGCCGAATAGTTATGATCGCTAGTAGCGCTGCAAGCTATCCAGGAGCAGCGTTAGTCGATTATGCAGCGACGAAAGCAGCAATGGTAGCGACTGGTAAAGCGCTAGCGGGTAAGTACGGTCGCGACGGAGTGCTCATAAATTCAGTACTCCCAGGCCTGATCCATACTGACATGTGGGATCGAGCGGCTGGAGAAGTCGCAGAGGCATCTGGTACGACTGCCGAAAATGTTCTGGCCAACAACTCTAAGAGCGTTCCGGTCGGACGATATGGGACGGCAGAAGAAGTGGCTGACGTCATAGCTTTTCTATGTAGCGAATCTGCGTCTTACGTTAATGGAACGTCTATTTCCGTAGATGGAGGTCAAGGTGGGCATATTTAGTTAGACCAATAGTTCGCTCGACGAGTCAGCCGATACTTAAAAACCGTTTGGTTTTTTGAATCCGCCAAGAGCGGACTGAAGGAATTTTGCAACTGCCAGAGTAGTTCGATCTTCAAGGAAGGGGCCTGCAATTTGCACCCCTACCGGTTTCCCGTCAATCATTCCGATTGGCACAACGGTAGAAGGCAACAAAGAAACGCCAGTCAACCCGACCCATTTTATTTGGTCGCTGTATAGCCGCTCAACTCCGTTAATGTTAATTGAGCGACTTGTGAATGGGGTTGAATGGTCATGAGGTATAGCTTCCGAAAGAGTGACAGGTAAAAGCACAACATCCTGATTAATAAAAAATTCTCTCCAACGGTCTCGCTGTTGCATTCTCCGTTCATGCCAGCTGAGCCATTCTCGGTGTCGGAGAGTCGCGTGCCAGATGCCGAACTCACCTTGAGGCTCAGTCCCTTGAGAAGCAATTTCTTCGAGTTTAGACAAGCTCCAAGTCGCTGCTTCGGCTGCAGAAAGCAGCTTAAGAAAAGTGTCGATTGCTTTGTCGAAAGTAAATGCTGGTCTAGCGTCATAGTCAACCTTGGCCCCAGCAGATTCCAAAGCTGATGCAGCGCCAAGAAGCAGTTGACGGTATGGCTCGCTGATCGGAGCTGATTCTTCATCGATCCAGACAGCTACCCGAAAATCTTTAATGCTTTCGTGTCGCGCTGCTGGAAGATTTATCGTGAAGGCTTTTTCGTTCCATGAGTCCGGACCAGCCAAGATGTCTAACGCCATTTCCAAGTCATCGATGTCTCTTGCCATCGGTCCGGAAACTGCGATGTCTGCCTGGCTTAAGGTGCCAGGCATTCCTGGTATTTGTCCTCGAGCAGAAATAATTCCGTAGCTAGGTTTATGTCCACATACGCCTGACCAATGTGCCGGAATTCTTATACTTCCGCCAATATCTGAGCCAAGTTCGAGCGGTGTATACCCAGCGGCCAAGGAAGCCCCTGAACCGCCAGAAGATCCACCTGGAGTGCACTCAATGTCGTATGGGTTACTGGTAGTCCCATATACCTCATTGTATGATTGAAGATCAGCCGCCCAGATCGGGAGATTTGTTTTGCCGTACACGATCGCTCCTGCTGCTTTGTAGCGAGCAACAGGGTCGGCATCTCTATCGGGCACGAAGTCTGACAGTTCTGGAGCTCCTGATGTAGTCGTAACTCCCTCAGTTTGAAAACTATCTTTTATAGTAATAGGCACGCCATGAAGCGGCCCGAGAACTTCACCATCAGATACAGCCTGGTCTGCTTTGTCAGCAGCGTTAAAGGCCCTTTCCGTATCTAACGTGACCACCGCATTGATTGGCCCATCAAGCTTTGAAACTCGATCCAGAGATGCCTGAAGCAGCTCACGGCTAGAGACATCTTTGTTTGCTACTGCTCGAGCAGTTTGTATCGCTGTGCTGTATGCGAAGTCGTGCATGGATAATCGCCCCTTGCTAATACAAAATAATCTACAGAGAACGGTTGGGTCGTGTCGTCTGTTCATCCAATCTTGATGATTTAAAGTCCATTGACACGTTCTCATTTCGAGCGCAGATAGGTTGCAACTAACGTTTGTTAAGGGGAATGTGTATGTTGTCGAACTACCGAGTCTTAGACCTCTCCGATGAAAGAGGACAGCTTGCGGGACTTATTCTCGCTGACCTTGGAGCTGAAGTTATCCTGGTGGAACCACTCGGCGGGTCGCGCTCGAGGAAACTCGGCCCGTTTGTCGATCAAAGAGATGGCGACCCTGAGGCATCTTTGTGGTTCTGGTCTTACAATCGCGGAAAACGAAGCATCTCGCTAGACCTATCAGACAGCAATAGCAATACGCGTATCCATGAGTTGGCTAAAACCGCTGATGTGATTATTGAGTCATCCGATGTAGGGGTGATGAAAGCACTGAATCTTGATTATGAGGCGTTGGCGGCAGTAAACCCCGAATTAATTTATGTATCGATATCAGCCTTTGGTCAAAGTGGACCCAAAGCAAAATGGGTAGCTACTGATATCACTGTGGCTTCGGCTGCGATGCAAATGTCGATGCAAGGCGATGAAGATAGAGCCCCACTGAGAATTCCGTTAGACCAAACATTCCTCCATGCCTCAGCCGATGCAGCGACCGCTGCCCTAATAGCGCTGCACGATCGGTCTCGCTCCGGTAAAGGTCAACACGTTGATATCAGTGCTCAACAGTCTTACTTGGCAGCGACACAGTCTTTTTGTTTAGCGCATCTATATAACGCTAGCGAAGGCACCCGCGCCAGCGGAGCTCTTCGTGTCGGCCCCTTCAATGTTAGACTCCGCTCGCCTGCCGCAGATGGATATGTCTCAGTAACGATTCTTTTTGGAGAAGCTATTGGCCCATTTAGCCAACGATTATTTGAATGGATTCTTGAAGAAGGTGAATGTGATGCTGCAGATGCAGAAATTGATTGGGTCAACTTTGTAGAAAACATTATGACTGGAGTGATCGATCTTGGGGAGTATGACCGAATCCAGGAAGTAGCGGCTAATTTCACTGCCAAACGAACTAAAAAAGAACTGTTAGATGAAGCTTTGAAGAGACGTCTTCTCATAGTCCCTGTTGCCAATGTCGCCGATGTTTCGCATGAAGATCACTATTTGAAAAGAGATTTTTGGCGTGAGATCGAGGTCCCAGGTCATGGCTTAGCCGTTTTCCCTGGTCCTCACGCAAAACTCACTAAAACACCTTTAGATATTTCATCTCCACCCCCAAGTATTGGTGAAGCGAACGATGAAATATTCGAAAAAATGCCCTCACAGCCGGAGCTTCCGTCGATAGCGAGCAGCGGAACCGAAAACCTCCTTCCATTGTCAGATCTCAAAATTCTTGACTTTCAGTGGGTTATGGCCGGCCCGGCCTCGACACGAATTATGGCGGACTGGGGAGCGCAAGTAATACGTGTCGAATCATCGAACAAGGTAGAGACAGCTAGAACGATTCAGCCCTTCTTGAACGATGAAGGCGGAGCAGATAATAGCGGTTTATATCAGAATATGAATGCTGGGAAAACTGGGCTTACTATAGACATGTCGAAACCAGAAGCTCGAGATGTGATAATTGACTTAGTCAAGTGGGCAGATGTCGTATGTGAATCGTTCTCTCCTAAAGCCATGCAAAGTTGGGGACTGAGCTACAGCGACCTTATAGAAATAAACCCTCAAATAATTATGACAAGCAGCTGCTTATTCGGCCAAGATGGCCCGCTTTCATCCTTAGCGGGGTTTGGAACTATGGGGGCAGCGATGTCTGGGTTCTACGAAATGACCGGTTGGCCAGATCGTCCGCCTGCAGGAGTGATGGGTGCCTACACGGATTACGTATCGCCGCGATATCTTGCCACTACTATTCTGGCGGCAATCGATCACAGGAATCGCACTGGAGAAGGCCAGTACATAGACCTTTCCCAAGCTGAATCATCAATGCATTTCCTGGCACCGGCCGTATTGGACTACAAAATTAATGGAAAGTTAGCACCTCAGATCGGCAACGCTCATCCGGTTTTATGTCCTCATGGCGCTTACCCAAGCCTAGGAGATGACAAATGGGTGACAATTGCCTGCCAGGACGACGAAAGCTACGTCAAATTATGTGAAGTAGCTGGCTTAAACGAAGATCTAAAAGTCCTAGAACTTGCTTCACGACGCGAACGAGCTTCTGAGATCGATGAAGCGATAGCTAACTGGACGATGACTCTTAGCTCAAAAGAAATCTCAGAGATCTTGCAAGATTGTGGCGTGGCAGCCCACGCTGTGCAGGTGGCCTCTGATCTTGTTGAAGACCCGCAGCTACTGCACCGTAAGCATTTTCGTGAAGTTACTCACCAAACAAACGAAAAAATGTGGGTAGAAGGAACAAGATTCCAGATGAGTCGTTCACGAGACGAGATAACTGATGGTGGCCCAAGTTATGGTCAACACACGTTTGATGTTCTTGAAGGGATTCTAGGGTATGAACCTGCTCAGATAGCAGACTTAGCCGTTGCAGGAGTCCTTGAATAGGAGGACTCTATTTAGGTGTTTCACCGACTTCTTGTCCCGTGACTGCTGCGTAATTGCGGTTAATGAACCATCTTTGATAATCGCCGTAGGTGATCGCTTCATGACGCGCCGGTCGTTTCGCGCTAACAGTGGTGGGAACAGCTTCAACTATTGCGTCATCTCGAGCTCCGTAAAAAAAAGGTACGGCGTACCGATCGATCGTTGTTAAATTTCGCGCTCGGTGCGCTGTGGACAAATAACGGCCATTAGTCCATCGTTTGAGCATGTCGCCGCTATTGACTAAGAATGATTGGGGAAGTGGGGGAGGTTCAATCCAGTCGTGTCCGGCTGGCCTAATTTCTAGTCCTGGCACATCGTTTGCCGGCAGGAAAGTAAATATTGAACTATCCGTGTGTGGAGCGAGACCCCATTCGTTGTCGGTGTATTCCATCACTGGATAGTGGGACATGCGAAGGGTCACGCTAGGTACATCAAAGTGAGGAAGAAAATAGTCATGGTCCAATCCTAGAGAGAGTGCTAGAAGAGGTAGAAGCTTTGTAGCTAAGGATTGAAGGGCGTTTATATAGTTAGTTGTGGCTTCTTGGAAGCCGTCAAGGTTTGGGTATCTATTTGCTTCTCGGTAGCCGCCTTCGTGTATGAAATACGCTGAGTTCTGGTTTGGTTTACGTTCTTCGCCGGCTATCTCTGACGCGTACGATGTGCCGCCGCCTAGTTCTAGATACCCCCCGTGAGTTCTGTCCATTGGGATCGACTGTTTTTCAGTTGGTGGCAAGAAATGCAGACGTTTTGCTTGTTCATAGATCTCCTCGATCATCTCCCAAGAAATTCCATGATTGGTAATAAAGAAAAATCCAACGTTTTCTAGAGCAGCTTGCAATTGGATCACGAGGTCATGGATTCGTTCTTCATTTTGGTCGGAGAGAGCGCTCAGATCAAGAACGGGAATCACGTTATTGATAGTTGTACTGGTTGCCATAACTCACCCCAAAATGATTGCTTTTTTAAATAAATTTGATTCTGTTCTTTAACCTTATGTGAGGTTTGACCCTGATGCAGACAGATACCTAGATTCGCTAGCGATCCTAAGTCGTTGGCTGGTGCGCGGGCTGATTAAGCGGGGTCGATTGTGACTTGTCGTTCCTTGAAACGCCAGCCATCTGACATCTTGACTAATTTGTCTCGATAAATTCCAGTCACTCGGAATTCGGCAGAGGCTCCTTGTCCAGCGCTATAGGCATTTAGATAGCATTTCATTTCTGCTTTGTCGTGTGCTCCATCAACTACAAGGTTCCAGTTCCAGTGTCGAGCTCGACCTTTATTGGTTTCGAAATGCTTTAAGGCATACTTTGACAATTGGTCGGTACCTGCATGTCGTCCTCCCAGAGGCGCACTAGCTGGCAGTCCTAAACATTCGAATACGCCATCTGTGGTGAAGGTACTTACCCAACCAGAGATATCACCTAAGTCGATAGCAAAGTTGTATCGAGCTAGCAGTTGCCTAATATCTTCATGGTCTTGGGCAGTTAGTGGCATGAACGAGAATCCTTCTTAGAGAAATAAGTCGTGACGACTGTTTTATCAGTGAGAACCGAGCTCATGCAGGTCTGCGGAAATTTCTCCGATGGTTTCTCTGAGAATATCTAGAAGCCGCACTCCCTCTGATCGCTTACGCCAATCGCGACGTTTGAGGCGATCAAGGCGTTCGGAGATTACGGACAGATGCGAGTTCGTTGCTTCCAATGGCCTTGATGCTGCAAGAGGGTCTCCTAGCGATGAGCAAAGAGAATGCAAACGGACTTGTAGTTGTTGAAGGAGCGGTTGATTAATTTTGCTTACTGAACTTGGAATACGCGTGTTTAACGTAAGGAAAAAGTATTCAACGTCAGCCGGTGTCAGCGAACCGAGGGATAGTCCAGAAATGTGATCTAATCGGTTCATCAGCTCAGTGACCCTGGCGCCCCAACGGGAACGATTGGAGAACGCGGGGCAATTCGGCTGAGCTTGCGATACTGGTTGCCGATCTTTGGTCTTTGGTCGTGTTCGCCGCAATTAGGCCACAGCGAGATAGCTCTTTCAGCGAGAGCACAAATAGTGAGAGACGGGTTGACCCCAAGGTTCGCGCTAATAGTCGAGGCATCTATAACGTGCAGCCCTGGGTGGCCGAACAGTCGGTGATAGGCATCGATAACCCCTGTCTGTGGACTATCTCCCATGACGCACCCACCCAATATGTGGGCAGTAACGGGTGTGTCGAGCAGTGCTTCGTTAATTCCCCCCATAGCATCTCCATCGATTAATTTAGCTGCGATTCGAGCGGCTTCGTTGGCTTCGGGTATGAAAGTAGGATTTGGTTCTCCGACACCTGATACCGAACGTAATTTAACTTTGCGTTTACGCCCCGACCGCCATTTGAGTCTGATGCTGTTGTCACAGCTTTGCATTACGAGCAAAATGACGGAACGTTCAGACCAGCGATAGACCGACAAACTTTTCAAAAAGCGCAATGGATGTCTTAGGACTGAGCACAAAAATTTTAACGGTCTGGGAAACCTGCCGCCACCGTCTACCAGAATTGTCGCTATAAGCCCTAGAGCATTAGACCCTTTTGGATAGCGAACTCCCTCTATGTGGGTATTTGAATTGGGATGAATAGATGAGGAAATAGCTACCCCCACGGAATGATCTACATCAGCTTTTTTCGCAGTTGCTCCGACAATTGATTCAGAGTTTGTTCTAACTAAGTCGCCAAGGCGGTGAGATAAATTCGTTAACCTACCTTTGTTTTGCAATTCAGCTAAAAGTTTCACTGTCCCCAGAACTCCTGCTGAAAAAATAACTTGTTCTGCAGTAATTGTTGTTTTTTTTTGCCTGATCCATTTGCTGGGATCCTCAGCCACTAACTGAAACCCCCCACCTGGCTGCTCTATGAGATCTGTTACTAATCGGTTTGGAAAAACGTCGGCTCCGTTTGACTCTGCTAGATAAAGATAGTTTTTGTCCAAACTGTTTTTCGCTTCGTGGCGACAGCCGATCATACAAGCGCCGCACTGGATACATCCGACTCGTTCTGGTCCTAAACCTCCGAAGTAAGGGTCTTCGGCTCGTACTCCAGGGGAACCAAACCAAACACCTACCTCAGTAGACGTGTAAGTCTCTGGTACACCCATTTCTTCGCTTATTCCTCGGAGGACTAAATCATTAGGGTTATTGTCTGGCGCTTTGGCAGCACCAAGCATTTTTTTTGCTTGCCGATAGTGCGGCTGTAATTCTTTTTTCCAATCACTTATTGTGGCCCATTGCTTATCATCGAAAAATGTGTCTGGAGGTTCATAGAGAGTATTTGCATACACGAGAGATCCGCCGCCGACACCTGCGCCGGAGAGTACTAGAGCATCACTCAGCAGAGTCATTCTCTGGATTCCTCTAAGCCCTAGCTTGGGGGCAAAGATAAATTTTCGTAGGTTCCAATTGTTCTTTGGATAATCAGAAGCTCCGAAGCGTTTACCGGCCTCGATGATGGCGACTCTGTAACCTTTTTCGGACAAACGCATAGCGGAGACGCTGCCACCGAAACCACTGCCGATTATTGCTACGTCATAATCAAAAGAGGTATTACTAGCGAATGATGAAGAGTCTGCTGGCCGCATAACCACCGACCGTACAGCCCTGGTGAGATGAAAGAATAAAAATCTTCGAACGAAATGTCTATAGCTAGACCGTGGCTATTTGAGTGCACTTTACCTCATCATCATTAACGATAAAGATGAGCCCGTTGCATTCAAAGTTAAAAGACTCTGCCGAGTTGCTACTGTTGGGTGATTACTACGAAGTCCTGAGGAGAAATTATGAAAGCATGGCGATTAAGTGAGCTTGGAGATCCGTGGGACGTTCTAAAACTTCAAGAGGTTGATTCTCCTGCCCCCGGAGATGGTGAAGCTCGTGTCAAAGTAGCTGCTTGTGATCTTAACTTTGCGGATATATTGCAGTGCCAAGGGACCTACCAGGTAAGAGTTGATCCGCCTTTCACTCCAGGTATGGCAGTGGCAGGCACCGTGCAAGCTGCGGGAAATGGCTGCGATCTAAAAATCGGTGATCGCGTTCTTGGAATGACTTCTTCGGGATGGGGCGGCTATGCCGAAGAAGCATTAGTTCGAGGAAGCGACATGCGAATTGTGCCCGAGAACGTCTCTTTGGCTGCAGCATCAGCAATGAACGTTATTTACGGAACTGGCTGGGTAGCGCTGCACCGTCGCGGAAATATGCAACCTGGTGAAACCGTGCTTGTGCTAGCCGCGGCAGGCGGAGTGGGATCTGCTGCAGTTCAAATGGCAAAAGTCCATGGGTGCAAAGTGATAGCTGCTGCTGGTGGACCCCAGAAAGTGCAGGTATGTCTGGACTTAGGCGCAGATGTCGCTATTGACTACAAGTCAGAAGACCTGTATGAAAAAGTGATGGAAGCCACTGATGGCAGAGGCTGTGATTTGATTTACGATCCGGTCGGCGGTGAATATTTTGATGTCGCCCGGCGACTTTTAGCCTGGGAAGGGCGCCTTCTGGTAGTGGGCTTCGCCAGTGGGACAATCCCATCTGCCCCGGCAAATCACGCTCTGGTCAAAAATTATTCGATTGTTGGCGTACACATGGGTGGCTATCGACATCGGATGGATGCGGTTCTAGATGAGTGCTACGAGGAACTATGGGAGATGGTTGCTTCGGGAACTCTCGATCCATTAGTGAGCCAAGAACTTCATCTTGGAGACTTAATGGATGGGCTTATCTCATTATCGAATCGCGGAACCACAGGACGCGTTCTTCTTCGCCCTGATCTGCGTTAGGTCAGATAAACAACTGGGTAAGTTACTTTAGTTTTTTACCTGGATTGAATCGACGCAGGGGATCTAACGATGATCTCACTGCCTCCATCATGGACAGTTGGATTGGGTCTAGCTCATCGCTTACGAACTCACGCTTTAAGGTCCCCACTCCATGCTCAGCAGCGATTGTTCCACCCAAGCTGAGAGCAAGTTTCACTATTTCGGCGAAGGCCATCCGGACTCGAGAGACTTCGGCTTCATCGGTTCCATCGAAAACAAGAAGTGGGTGCATATTGCCATCACCCGCATGCCCGACAGTGGGAAGCGAAACTTGGTGACGTTCTCCAATAGCAATTATTCCTGCCATCAATTCGGGCAGGTGCTGGCGAGGTACAGCTACATCCTCAGGGAGTATAGATTTATTTGTTTTTTCAAACGCTGGCCATACGCGACGCCGCACTTCAATCAACATGTCGCCCTCGGCAGGGTCATCGACATGAGCGACAAAACTAGCCCCAGATGTTTTACAGATGTCTGAAATAGCCTCTATCGATTCCGCAGACTTATCTCCAGCAGTTTGTATTAGTAATAGGCAAGCAGCATCTAGGTCAAGATCCATTTTGTAAACTTTCTCGACTTGCTGAAGGCTTGCCCGGTCAATGATTTCCATAAGACTGGGCTCATGCCCTGAACGGAATATTTCACCGATAGCTGTGCCAGCATCAGGGAGCTCATCGAAATAAGCCACGGCTGTCGATGGTGGTGGAGGCAGTGGAACTAATTTTGCAGTGATTTCAGTAATGACGCCGAGAAGACCTTCGGACCCGACAAATAGACCAGTTAGATCTAATCCGGTGGTGCTTTTAAGTGTTCGGCGCCCAGTTCGCATAACTTCGCCCGAGGCGAGTACCACTTCAAGACCGATCACATAATCGCGAGTAACTCCGTATTTTACGCAGCATAGCCCGCCAGCATTAGTGGCTACATTACCGCCGATACTGGACATTTCGAAAGAAGCTGGATCAGGGGGATAGAAGAGTCCATGCTCAGCGACTGCGGCTTTTAGTTCGGAGTTAATACAGCCGGGTTGCACTCGGACCATCCGGTTAGTTGTATCTATCTCAACGATCTTTGTCATTCTGTGTAGAGAAAGTATTAAACAGCCGTCGATCGCATTAGCTGCGCCGGTGAGACCAGTCCCTGCTCCTCTCGGGACTATCGGAACTTCCGCTGCGTTCGCCGCCATTACCGCAGATACCACTTCTTCAGTCGAACGGGGCATGACTAAAATTGCGGCTGTTCCTGCTCTCTCAAAAACTGCTCGGTCTTGTGAATAAGAGCTAATAACTTCTGGATCTGCTTGGATACAATCTGAAGGCAGTCGTGCCTGCAGTTCTTTGAGGAGATTGTTCATACTGGCTACAGCATGTCATGTATTTGGTGCTACTCGGATTTCCCCTACTTTTGTTCCAGCCCAATTTTGGAGCTCTGTCGGCGCTGCGTGTTCAATAGCGCCCAAATGGTCAAGCATCCAAGCGGCTGCAGCTTCAGATGCGCGTGAACTTCCATCACGCGTTTTCAAAGCAAATGCGTGGCCGGACTCAATCTCAACTCCACAGAAAACTCCCTCGGCGCCGGTTTTAACTGCGGCTCGACCTGCGCTTTGCACCATAAGAGCGGTACAGGCGCGGTTAGTGCCTGCGATTAGGAAAGGCCGATCAATCATTGCTTGTAAAAGCTTTCTGCCAGATCCTCGGTTGTGCATTTGCGCCCAACCGGTGGCCAGCGCAGTTAGAGGGATACTCCAGACGGGGATACCGCAACCGTCGATCGCTGGAGTTTCTTTGAGCAAACTCACGCGACAAAAGTCTTCGATAGCAGGAGTGATATGCCTAGTTTGCAGTTCGTGACTAGGTTGTATGTAATCTTTGGAGTCAAAACCATGAAACCGAGATAGAGCTAGGAACCCTGTGTGTTTGCCCGAACAGTTGTTGTGTCGGGCATCTGGTTTGTGCCCTGACATTTGAAGGAATGCAGAGCTCTGAGGATCTGAAGGGTAATGAGCCCCACATTCAAGGTCTGCTACTGAGCAGCCAATACCTTCCAGCCAGTCTTGAACCACTCGTACGTGTTCGTGTTCTCCGTTGTGGCTCGAACACGCAATTGCCAATTGATCAGAACTTAGAGAAGTTCCATCAGCGACACCGGAAGTAACTAAAGGCGTTGCTTGAATAGGTTTTAAAGCTGACCGGGGAAGGACTTGGCGCTGTGGCTCACCCCATGATTTGATCACATTGCCTGAAGAGTTCACTATGGCAGCGTCTACCAAGTGGGTGCTCTCCACTTGGTGTCCTCTTGTTACCTCTACTGTTATTGGTTGACTCATAATAAATATTTCGACAAGTTGGAATCGTCAGGTGAAATCCCTGCTCTCAAGACTATCTAATCTCTAGCTGGTAGATACCCGACCGCTTCTCGATCCCACGTAGATTTTGTTACCCCGGCATCGCGTATTACTTGTTTTCTCACTTTACCCGACGCAGTTTTATCCAGTTCTGAAACAAATTCAAGGTAGCGGGGGATTGTGTGTCTTGGCATGCGCGGAGTACACCAATCTAAGAAAGTGACTGGATCGGGGTGCCGACCTGAGACTGCCACAACGGCCTTGATCTCATCTTCACCTCCAGCACCCTCGACTTTCAAACCAATTACAGCTGATTCAGTAACGTCAGGGTGCTGATTAAGGGCCTGCTCAAGCTCATAACTCGAAATGTTTTCGCCCCTTCGGCGTATCCGGTCATTGATTCTATCTACAAAAAAGAGTCGTCCTTCAGAATCGATTCTGCCTGCATCTCCAGTGTGAAACCAAAGATTACGCCATGCTTCCACCGTCTTATCCGGCATTTTGAAATAGCCTAGATTGAAAAAAAATGGTTCTTTCGGACGCACGAGTATCTCACCAATCGCGTCGACGGCGAGTTCTCTGTCAGTTTCCGGATCAGCGATGATGACTTTAAAAAAGTCTGAAAGAGGTGGGCCAGCGCAGCCAGCTATAACGGGATCATCAGGATCGCTGTAAGCCACCATGTTTACTTCTGTCATACCGAAACCCTGCCGGAGGGCAACTCCGAATCTTTCTTCCATTGCCTCTCCCCATTCTTCAGCAACCGGAATAGCCATGATTCGTGTCAACTTGTGCAGTTGATCCCGAGGAGAGGGGGAACTTCGAAAAATAAACTCAGGCATGACTCCCAGAGCATTCGTAACAGTGGCTTCTTGATCGATAACAGTGTCTAGCCAAGACTTCACGCTGAAACGCTTAGTCACGTACGCCGAGCAACCAGCTAGCAGCGAGGCATAAACTTGCATGAATAGTCCATTAGCGTGAAAAAGTGGCATACAGCAGAAGTAGCGATCCTCTTCTGTTAGCTCCATAGCAGCGACGGTGCCCAACGCAAAAAGATAACAGTGCCCCTGTGGCATCAACACGCCTTTGGCCGGTCCTGTGGTCCCTGATGTGTACATGATTGTGCAAACATCTTGTGGGGTGGGAGAGACAATAGCGCTGCTGTTTATTGGGCTGTTAGTGAGTGTCTCAATATTGGTAGTTGGAATACCACGGTTGAGATTGCTGTTGAATTCTAATTTTTGTCCTTTGCCTACTAGCAAAATCTGTTTGATGCCGAGCGTTGGTAAGTCAATTTCATTAAACCGGTTGAGTAGATCCTCATCGACAGCGACTATTAGCGGTTCGCTGTTTTCTACCTGGTGTTGAAGAAATGAACCTTTTAGTTCTGTGTTGATTGGAACAAAAATTGCGAGTCGTTTATGGACTGCGATCATAAGGAGAATAAAATCTCGACTATTTGTCATTAGCCCAAGCAATCGATCACCTGGCCCTAAACCTAATTCTTGAAGGCCGGAGGCTAACTGGTCAGTTAACTGATCAAGTGCTGCAAAAGTGAGAGTCTCACCATTCTCAAATGCGAGGAATTCTTTCTCTCCGTAGGATTTTGCCTGCATCTGAACAGCATCCACGAGGGTCCACTGTTCTATGGGAATATTGGGTCCAAGACTTTGTAGATCTGGGTGTCCTTTCATAAACACTGAAGACTAGACGTAGACTGATGGTCATGGAAATAGGACAGGTCGTTGAAAATTTTTCGGCTATTGATCAACGCGGTGAAAAAGTTGAGCTAAGTGACCTTTTAGAAGGTGGTCCAGTAGTTTTATTCTTTTACCCACGGGCGAGTTCACCTGGTTGAACTCGTGAAAGCCGCTATTTCCGAGATCTGGCATCAGAGTTCGACCTCCTCGACTCGCAGCCGGTAGGAATTAGTGCCGATCAGTTTGATCGGCAAAAAGAATTTGATGACGCGAACGATCTCGGTTTCACTCTCCTAAGCGATGTGAAATCTAAGATTGCCAGATATTTTGGTGTTAAACGGATCGGCCCTTTAGGCATCAAACGACAGACCTTTGTGATCGATGTCGATAGAAAAATATTAGGTGTAATCGCTAGCGAAACTAACATGAAAATTCATGCTGATCGAGCGCTGCAAATTTTACAAACCAAAAATTAGTTTTGGTTTAGCTAGAGATAATCGTTAACCGCGACCCATGGCGAAAAATTCGTCATTTGGCCTCATCGAAGCTAAATGTGCCATTCGGTTCGAAAGAGCGAACAATGCGGTCACTGCTCCGATATCCCATATGTCTTCATCAGAAAAATTGAAAGAGCGAAGTTCGTCGTGATCGCTCTTGTTTACATCTTCGGGTGTGCGAGCCATTTTTAACGCAAAACGAATCATTGCATGCTGCCGGTCGTCTAAATCGGCCTTGGCAGGGGCGATTGCTAGCTGATCAGCGATATAAGGATTTTTAGCCCGAATTCGTAAAATTGCCCCGTGAGCAATTACGCAATACATGCAATCATTGGCGGCGCTGGTTGCGACGACGATCATTTCCCTTTCCGCTTTTGTTAAGCCGCTCTCTTTTTCCATCAAGGCATTGTGGTAATCCATAAAAGCTCGTAGCTCAGCCGGTCGATGTGCCAATGCCAGGAAAACGTTGGGTATAAATCCGGTTTTTTCTTGGAGGCTTTCCATCATCGTTCTTAGATCTTCTGGGATATCTGAAAGAGCTGGGATTGGAAAGGTAGAAATCGGAGGAAGGCTCATATTGAGCAGCCTGCCACAGAAGCGATGAGAAAAGATCTATTGCCTAAAAATAACCGGCTTGTCTTCCGCCATAGGTAGCCCATTGACCTGTTCCGGCTGTGACTCCGCCGTCCACTGGTATCGCGGCACCTGTTATGAACGATGAGTCAGGAGAGCAGAGGAAAGCTATGACAGCAGCTACTTCTTCAGGTTCGCCAAAGCGCCCGAGAGGCAACCTTGCTTCCATGGCCGAACCGATAGCAGTTCCCTCAGCTGCTTCAGTCAGTGCAGTTCTAGTCGGACCGGGGCACACAGCATTTACTCTGATGTTGAGATGTCCTAAATCCAGTGCAGCAGCTCGACTTAAATTAACAGCCGCTCCTTTAGATGCGTTGTAGGCCCATAGCCCGCTGTCTCCATGTAATCCCGAAACTGAGCCGGTTACTACTATCGAGCCTCCAGTTTTGGTCATAGCTTCCGCTGAAACTTTTATTCCGAGGGCTACGGCTCGGACATTCACGTCCATCACGCGATCGAAGTCGGCCATAGAGCCTCGCCGGATATCTCCTTGGACCAATATTCCTGCATTCAGAGCAACAGCGTCGAGAACTCCATAATTTTCTAATGCCGTCTTAACCATCTGATTGTTGGTGTTTTGTTCCGTGACGTCACCGGCCGATATAGATACGTTTGGGTAAGAATTGAACTGTGAGAGAGACTCTTCGGTCAAATCAACCGCAATGACGTTTGCTCCGTCTTGGGCCAGTCTGAGAACTGTTGATCGACCGATCCCAGAGCCGGCACCAGTAACAATTATTGTCTTTCCTGCGTTCGTCGTCATGATATTTCCAGTTTCGGTAGCAGTTGAGACATTTCGATGAGTCTGCTTTCTGCCAGTGCGGCTTCTCGGAGCGGAGAGATTGTTTGGTATTCGCTATCGCGAACCATATCGAGAAAATGTTGGCGACTTGGGTAGCGCACTAATATGCAAATGTCCCATTGTTCGTTTTCTAAACCAATGACGGTTGTGTGGGTTTTGCCCATCCAAATTGGCTCACCTCCGAAACGGGGATGCAACTTAGCGAAGAGCCGACCGTACTCGCCATAAGCATCTCGACCGCTCAAGCCGTCAACCCCGAAGCCTTCAGTTGCTAATTCTCGGTAACGTAAGAGATTCAACATGACGACTGGTTCTTCTAAATTGCCGGTTCCCATGATGTCGAGATTTTTTTCGATGTCATTAAATATCATTTGTTAATTCTTTCTGCGGTCCTGCTACTTCTATAAATTTAGTATGCGCGCTGCGTTGTCGTGTAGATATTTGCGTTCTACAGAGGGAGGCAACTTCCAGGACGTAATTGTGTCTCGGAGATCAGTTAGTAAGCCACAATTAGGGTAGACGCTTCCGAAAATGATTTGATCTTGGCACTGATGGGTAAGCGCGTGGATGTACTCGTTTGATCCCGGGAAGTTGTAGTGCGCGTATTGGCCAGGGACCAAGAAAACATTTTGCTGTTTATATAAGAGTCCTATTGCCTCATGGACGTATGGCCAACTGCCGTGCTGAATCACAATCGTTAGATCAGGGAAATCTGTAGCGACATGATCTACATATTCTGGGCGACAATCGTCTAGGTATGGTCCGAGCAAGCAACTCTGAGTTGTGGTTATTAACATGTTGGATTTCTGAGCTTGTTCATAAAGCGGATACAACAAAATGTCATCGAAATGTCTACTAACCTGTGCCGTTGAGGGGTCAATGGTTACGCCTCTGACTCCAGCATCACCTAGGTCTCGAATTTGCTTAACAGCGATCTCGATGTCGCTCGGTTCAACTGATCCGAAGCTGACAAACATTTCTGGATGAATAGCTATTGCGTCTTCGGCACCTGCTGCTCCTATTGGATTCAACCCCCGAATAGCTGTAGGTCCTGGAACTCCTATAACGCCTATAGATATGCCGGCTTGTCTCATCTCTTCGAACATTAAATCTGTTGATTGCGCTAGAAATGAAGGCGTTGGTTTAAGGCCCATTCGGTCCAAATAATGAAAGGTGGTGTCGCGTGTCCAGCTTTGTGCTCCGACGGGTCGAAACCGAAAATCAATCACGTCATCCATAGTTACCTCCAAAGCTTGCTCGATATTGATGCAAGGGTCGTGTAACCAGGCTAGAACGGTTTGCATGCCGCACCCACTGATTCCCGTTCCAACACCTGAAACCCAAGAATTTTGGGATGGGCTCACAAGAAGCGTTTTTCGGATACGCGAGTGTTGCTCTTGCGGGAAATTTTACTTCCCGCCAAGCCCTATATGTTCACATTGTTCATCACGAGATGTTCGATGGAGTGACGCTAGTGGTAAGGGATCGCTTTACAGCTATACGATTCAGCAAAAACCCGCCCAGTTTTGGGCTACTGAAGGGCCCCGGTCGGTCGCTTTAGTTCGTCTAGAGGAGGGGCCTTTGCTTGTGTCTTCGGTTGTTAATTGCGAACAGACCCCAGAAAAATTGAAATTAGATATGGAGCTAAAAGCGACATTCGAAAAGTTTGCTGATGTAACTGTGCTTTGCTTTGAACCGCTTGGAGAAACGTCATGATTGAGTCCGGGTCCATCGCTATTGTCGGTGCAGCTGAGTCAACAAATATTGGAGTGGTGCCGAATGTCTCTTCGACTGGTTTAGCAATTGATGCAGCGGCTAATGCATTAGCTGATGCAGGTTTAAGGGCATCTGATATCGACGGTTTTACATGCGGGTATTTTCCTGTTGCCGATATGTCGAGCCAGCTAGGCATTTATCCATCGTGGGCTGACAATACTGTAGTTGGTGGCTGCTCTTGGATGTTTCAGCTTCGGAATGCAATGGCTGCCATAAACGCAGGGTTCTGTACAACTGTGTTAATTGTTTATGGAGAGTCAGGTAAGAGCACTCGTGGGCTGACGAATTCCTATGATGGTGGCCGCCCAGGAAGCATAGGGAACCAGTTCGATGCGATGTATGGAGGTGGTCAACCAGCCGCAACATTCACACTCCCGGTGGTGCGTTATCAGCAGACCTACGGTTTAAGCGATGAAGACCTAGCGGTAGGAGCTGTCAGCCAAAGGGCTTGGGCCGCAGATGTTCCAAGGGCAACGTTGAGGGAACTGACAACAGTCGAAGAAGTATTGAGTTCTCCAATGGTTGCATGGCCAATTCGAAGGGCTATGTGCTGCCTAGTAAGCGACGCCGGCGGAGCATTAGTAGTTACATCTGCGGACCGAGCTAAAGACATGCCCCAAAAGCCCGTCTACATTTTAGGGTCCGGTGGAGCACTGGAAGGCGGGTTGATGAGTCCAGCTGGTGTTAGGGATCCCCTTAAGCCAGAGTTCATTCGCACTAGCGGAGATGCGGCTTTTAGTTCAGCTGGAATCACCCACGATGATGTTGATCATTTAATGATTTACGATGCCTTTATCCATACGCCAATTTTCGGTTTAGAGGGGCTTGGTTTCGTTGAGTATGGAGAAGGCGGGGCCTTCATCGCTGATGGTCATACAGCTCCAGGCGGCTCTATGCCAATGAATACAAATGGCGGGGGCATGAGCTACGCGCATACTGGCGCTTACGGAATGCTTTGTATGCTTGAATCTATCCGGCAGGTGCGAGGCAATGCAGCGAATCAGGTTCCAGATGTAACGACATCGTTGTGTCATGGATGGGGAGGCTTTTGGTCGGCCTGCTCGACCTTTGTTTTCTCAAACGAACAACCTTAACTTTGTGTGATCAGAATTTTCGCGCGTTTGTCTCGTCTAGTGGATGCGTCTGATTAGTATCGTTGCGTCAGTTGCTGCTTGAAAGTTGAATCGCTATGGGGTCAGTTCTAGCTGTTCTGACAGCTTGTCTATACGGCAGTGGAGATTTCTTGGGTGGTATCGCATCGCGCCGAAACAGTGCGCTGCAAGTTCTTTTCGCGTCTCAGATGTTAGGCGCTTTGGGGTTGTTTGTGGCGCTCCCATTTTTTCAGCCGCTCTTCAGCTGGAGGGACATAGCAATAGGTGCAGCGGCGGGTGCATGCGGGCTAGTTGGGTTGGGGCTTTTTTATAGATGCTTAGCTAAGGGCCCGATGTCGGTTGTAGCGTCGATTTCAGCGCTAACAGCGGCGATAGTTCCAATTTCTTGGGATCTGATATTAGGGAATGTTCCATCAGGGAAAGTGTTTCTCGGTATGGGGCTAGGTCTAGCTGCGATTGTGCTCGTAAGCATGAGAAGTAGCGAGGGGGAGACTAAAACTCTAATTAGTTCTGTAGCAGGAGCCCTCGCAGCTGGACTTGGCTTTGGAATGTTTTTCTCTATTCTTAGTTATGTCGGCAGTGATTCGGCTCCGTGGCCGATTGTTAGTGGAAGACTTACTGCTGTGTTGATATTGGTTGTTGTATCAACAATTCGATCGAATGAAATGATGCCGAAGAAAAGCTTGCCTATCGTCGCGGGTTGCGCTGCCTGTGACACGGGTGCGAATTTGACCTTATTATTAGCTTTAGGTCAAGATTCGTTGGCTCCGGTCGCCTTGCTGTCGAGCTTATATCCAGTGACAACGATCGTGTTAGCCCGTTTATTTCTTGGTGAAGACCTCTATCTGAGACGCGTAATCGGTTTGGTCGTGGCTTTGTCCTCGGTGCTTCTCATAGCCACAGCATAGAAATTGATCCCAGGTATTATCGAGAGATTTAACGTAAAAAATTGAGGGTAACTGTTGTACGAGCTAGGGAATTAAAGGGTTAACGTGTCGCCATCGGCTAATAGCGTCATTTTCACAAACTCGTTTTAACCGCTCAATCGTGTCATCAACATCTTTGTACCTTGTGTATAGGGGAGTGAATCCGAACCGCAATAAATCAGGTGGACGAAAATCAGGGATCACAGATTCCTCATGGATTAAGGCTTGACCGACTGCTTGCGCTTCTGGGTGGAAAAGCGAGACATGAGAACCTCGATTTGTTGAATCGAGTGGACTTGCTACCTGAAAGCCATATGAAAAAAGGTTTTCATCAACTAATTCGATAAATCGTTGAGTTAGAGCGACGGACTTAGCACGGATTTTTTCTATGCCAGCTTCGAGCGTTATTTGTGCCCCGCTGGCGACTAGAGCGGAAGATAAAATTGGAGGTGTGCCGGTAATGAAACCGTTAGCTCCTGCAGCTGGCTGAGCCTCAAAATCAAATTGGAAAGGGTTCTCAGCGCCGTACCACCCAGCAATGGGATTGCTGAAAAGGTTGTTATTCTGCGAAACATAGATAAATGCTGGTGCGCCAGGCCCGCCATTCAAATATTTATAGGTGCATCCCACGGCAAGATCGGCCTTAGCTGCAGTTAAATCAATGGGTACGGCCCCGACCGAGTGTGATAGATCCCATAGCGTAAGTGCTCCAGAGTCTTTAGCTAATTTACATACGTCGCTTAAGTCCCATAGCCATCCCGACTTGTAGGCAACCTGACTTAATGAGATCAGAGCAGTTTGATCGCCTAAATGATTTCGCACAGCGTCTAATGAACCGGAAATTCCATCAGTTCTGATGATCTTGACAGTGTATTCAGGACCCATAGATTCGGCAGCGGAACGCAAAATTTGTATGTCTGATGGAAAGTTCATGTCATCTGTCAGGATCTGGGTACGGCCGGGTTGAGCCTTCAATGCGGCTACTGCTCCCTTGAATAGGCAAACTGACGTATTATCTGCAAGAACGACTTCCCCCGCTTTTGCGCCGATTAGTTTTCCGATTAAATCGCCAACTCTGTTGGGAATTTCAAACCATCCCTCGTTCCAACTGCGGATAAGACGTTTGCCCCATTGGTCGTTGATTAGGTCCGCTGCTGCTAAGGCAGAACGTTTCGGGAGCCGACCCAATGAATTTCCGTCTAAATAAATAAGTCCAGGTTCGTCGAGATTGTGAACAAATTCGTCACGAAAATGCGCAAGTGGGTCACTAGCGTCTAAATCGGTTGAGGACCTCATCGACTAGATGCTCACAGTTCTTAGTACTCGGGTCAACTTTAAGTGATGTTCGGCTCAAACTATTTTAACGAAATTAAAAATATGTAGACAAGTATTCAGTAGCGTCAAAGAAATGGGACATCGCTCTGTCACACTAGGACAATGGTCAAATTTCAACGAGTAACCGAAACTGATGAAGATGGGGAAGACCGTCTGGTGACGCTTGAAGTTACGGCTAACGAAATTTTCAGGACGTCTAAAGCGCAAATGTGGGAAGCCAGAATTCCTTTTGCGGCGATAGTGAACATTGAGGTGAGGCGCAGTGGAAGCTCTGACCGAGTCACCGCAGAAACCAAACACGGTAATGTTAGCTGGATGTTGAAAGAAGGCCAGAGCCTCCGAGATGCTATCGATGCGGGTCGTTTTAAGTAAGTAAAAATGTTAATACCCGCAGGTGCCTCATGCGGCTTTGCTGCGGGTACTTAGCATTCTGTCACTAACCGAAAGTTGTGAATCCGGTATCAGAGAATCTTGTAGTTTAAGCTAGCGAACAAGCCATGTCTGCGCCGCAGCACATAGGTGACTTGATTTTTCCGTGATCATTTGGGCATTTGGATACCTGAACTGACGAACCATCGTCTTTTTGGATGCTGTCGTTAACCAGCGGTTCATTGCAGGTGCCACATGTTGCATTTACTGACATGCCACAGGTTGGGCATTCATAAGTCGCCATGATTGATCTCCTTGGTAAAAGTACTAACTGTAAGGTTACGCGCCTGAGGGTACGTCTCAAATTAAACAGATGAAACCCTCAAATTTTTTTGGTCTTTGCTGCTCATTGTTTTCAGACTGAGAGGCAGCGGTCGGCCTGTAGCTCCGAAGAGGTCAGTGGAAACCGACCGCTTGCCCTAATTACCCAAAGCTATGCGATGGGCAGTTTAAGTCTGGCTTCTTCAGGCTTTGGAACGGACATAAACTTTAAAGAGAAACTAGAAATATGTGTCGTGCCTAGGTGTTCTCAGACCTGCCATTGTTCGTAGATTAATGTAACTAATCGGGAGTGATTCTGACATGGTTCCGATGGCCGTTGAAAAGCCTTACTCTGGGTGCTATGCCAAGCGATGCTGTTCTAAAAACAATGAATTTCATTCACCGTGGTGTTTTGGCGATTACGCGCGGGCGAGTCGGTTGGGTAGTCGCAAGGATGCCCGCAGTCAAGCTCACTACTGTCGGCAGACATTCTGGGCGGAAACGCCAAGTGATTTTGACCACTCCGTATCAGAACGAACAGTCTATTGTAGTCGTGGCGTCTCGTGGGGGAGATGACCGGCATCCAGATTGGTATCTGAATCTCTTAGTAAATCCAAACGCTGCAATGTTGGATCTGAGCGGTGTTGAAAGGGCAATGACTGCTAGCTTGCCGGACCAAAATCAATACTCTGAGTTGTGGCGTTTGGTAACAGAAAAACACCCCCGTTATTTGGCCTATCAGAAAAAAACGGACCGACAAATACCGTTAGTGCTTCTTACCGAAACTTAATTCTCTAGTTGACTATCCACCAAATTTCTTAACCGCTTGCAAGTGTTTGGCAGCTAAGGCAACAAACTCTGCTCCTGCGTTGCTACATGCCAACTCTGGATTTTTCATCTTGGCTAAGAATTTGTCACCAATAGCGATTCCGAGCTGCTGAGCAATTTCTATAGGGTAGTCAGGGTCTGCGGGAACTGGGTTTGTGTTTCTTTTCCATAGGGTTCTAGGGTTTTGAACTACCGCTATCGCCGCTAAGTGCATTGCCATCAGGTTTGCCAAAAACCCTTCGGGCCGCTGTGTCCAACTGACGGTAATTTATTTTTCGCAATACGGGTTTGTAGACGAGATTAGGCTAGGAAACCCAGACGGGCTAATACCTCTAACTCATCTCCAAAATAACTTTACCGAAAGTATCATCGCCGGCAATTAAGTCATGGGCGCGTTGGGCTTCATTGATTGGGATAACTGTTTCGATAATAGGAGCTATTTTGCCGGACTCGATAAGGGGCCAAACTCGTTCGAGAAGCTGCTTCATTAATGCGCCTTTCGCAGGCACAGAGCGAGCGCGAAGAGTGGAACCGATGACTCGAAGACGCTTCATCATCATTTTCCCAATAGCCAAATTTGCTTCTGCTCCGCTCATTAAACCGATAATAACTAATCGACCATCTACTCTAAGACTGTTCAGATTATGGTCGAGATAGGCAGCTCCGACGGGATCAAGGATCACGTCGAAACCTCCGTCAGTCCATTCAGCAACTTTCTCAACAAAATTTTCAGTGTGACGGTTCGCACCTCCTGAAGCTCCCAACGCCATGCAGCGCTCAATTTTTTCGTCGCTGCCAGCGGTAACGAACACTGGGCTCTCGAAGGCTTTACACAACTGAATTCCTGCGGTTCCAACTCCGCTCGCTCCGGCGTGCAATAACGCTGTTTCGCCAGGTTTCAACGCGCCCTCGATAAATAGGTTCAAATAAGCAGTAGCAAAAACTTCCGGAAGCGCAGCGGCTTGGGTGAAACTTAGGCCTTTAGGGATAGGTAATACTTGTGCCGCTGGAACAACTATTTGTTCGGCATAACCGCCCCCGCTCAGCAGAGCGCACACTTCATCTCCGGTTTTGAAGCCAGTAACTTTTTCTCCAACGCTCTCCACAACCCCAGCGCACTCAAGACCTAAGATTTTACTTGCTCCAGGCGGCGGCGGATACCCACCTACTCGCTGAGCTAAATCCGCTCTGTTGATAGCGGTGGCACGATTGCTTATTTTTATATCCTCAGGACCTAAGACTGGATCCTCGGCGGTAGCCCAAACTAGTTGGCCATCTTCAACTTGAATTGCTTTCATGCTGTCCGTCTTTCGTTGTCTCCAACCTAACGGGACGAAGCATAATCTTCTCTCTGAGTTCCCCTTTCTCATTAGCTATCCCCTTGGGAGAATACTGGATTAACTTGTTATCGTGAGCTCGAAGCAGCAGACTACCTCTATGTCTTTTCTGGATGCTACGCCATATCTAGACGGCAACTATGAACCCGTAAAAACTGAGACAACGGCCCTAGATTTGAAAGTTAAAGGCAAAATTCCGGAGGAGCTGAACGGCCGATTTTTGAGAAACGGTCCGAACCCAATTGAACAACCCGATTTAGCAACTCACCATTGGTTTCTGGGCGATGGAATGGTCCATGGGATAAGACTTAGAGAAGGGAAAGCTGCTTGGTACCGGAGCCGCTTTGTAGGAAGCCAGAGAGTCCATAAAAAATTTGGTGAAACCCACTCTGCTTCGACACGAGCAGAAATAGGGCCAAACACCAATATAATTGAGCACGCCAACCGGACTCTTGCCATCGTCGAAGCTGGGACACAGCCGGTTGAACTGAATTATGAATTGGATACTGTCGGGACACATACCTTTGAAGGAACCCTCAATAACGGATTCAGCGCTCATCCTAAATACGACCCGCTAACCGGTGAGATTCACGTCATGGCATACTCGCCTAGGCAGCTTCTCGGAAAACTTGAATACATCGTTGTAAACGAAAAAGGCTTAGTAACCAAAACAATCGAGATAGAAGCACCAACTATGCCGATGGTGCACGATATGGGGCTCACGCAGAAATATGCAGCAGTGTTCGACCTGCCCGTAGCCCTAGACATCGAGTTGGCAATGTCAGGAAACCAGTTTCCATTTCGTTGGTTTAACTCCTACGAAGCGCGCATAGGTTTATTGCCTCGGTCGGCGCATTCAGGAGAGCAAATTATTTGGTGCAACATCGAACCGTGTTTCGCTTTTCATCCACTAAATAGTTTTGATGATGTAAATGGTTGCGTGGTTATTGATGTTTGTTGCTTCGACAAAATGTTTGATTCTGATCGGAACGGGCCTTTCCGAGACTCGTTACCCCGACTTGAGAGATGGACCATCAACCCCAGGACCCAAAAAACCCAAAGGGAAATAATCGATGACCGTTTCCAAGAATTTCCTAGAGTCGCTCAATCTGTGCTTAACCTAAAGCACCGATACGGATACACAGCACAGCTTGCTAAGAATGAATCTAGCTGGGACTTTAGCCATACGCTAAAACATGATTTATTGAATTCAACTAGTGAAGTTCACGAACATGGGCCAGGACGAAGTGCCGCTGAACCTGTTTTCGTAGCGCGCGAACATTCGCTTGGTGAAGACGACGGATGGATCATGACTCTTGTCTATGACAAGGTGACAAATCGAAGTGATCTTGTCATTTTTGAGGCTTCTAACTTCACGGATCTAGAAGTTGCGCGAATCGAACTGCCAGAGCGGATACCACACGGCTTTCACGGAAATTGGGTTCCTGACAAAATTTAAATTACAAAAACTGCTGGAGGTGGCTCCCGGCGTTCAATAATTGATGTCGCGTTTCTGACTATTGGTTTAGCTCGTCTGTAATAAATATCATGTAGACGAGCTTGTCCGCTAGGGCTAACTTCTGTCTGCAAACACTGAAACTAAATGAGAATAAATAGGTGACAAAACAAAACTGTTTTCAACTCTGACAAGTTCGCAATCGTTTAGTCACTTGTCGAGGTACTACCGAGATTCAGTCGGTGGAGAATCCTAGCGCTGCCCTGACATGACTTTTTGGAGACCTTATTGTGTTGCGCTCCGTGGCTTGTCGAAAGCCGGGCGGTACTATTCACAGAGATAGCGCCTCTAGCTCAATTGGTAGAGCATCGGACTCTTAATCCGCAGGTTCTGGGTTCAATTCCCAGGGGGCGCACAGAGACATTCATTCACCATAACTAACAAAAAATTGTCGAAACACTAGGTCGGTAAGCTTCGCTTCAATGAATTCTGTCGGATACCTCAGAAGAATTGAGACATTGCAATCTAGGTATCGTATTTAGCACGTTCTCTTAATCAAAAAACTAATTATATGATAGTGAGATTGGGGTGACCGAGGGGAATTGAACCCCCGACCTCCTGTGCCACAGACAGGCGCTCTAACCAACTGAGCTACGATCACCAAGAAACCGCGATTTTTTCACGGCTCTGCTTCATCTTAGATCCAAAGCTCACCAAAACCGTAATAAAACACCCGAAGCGTTAACTAGAGTTATGACCGAACAGTTTTTTGCACAAACAGGGGAACCAATATGTCAAGTGGAATGCAAGACCGCCTACCGCCAGTTGACTACATTCCGCGAATCACTGCGCAATATGCTGGACTGGGATACGGCGAGTACCGCTGGCTTGCGAGTGAAACTCAACCAACTTGGACGCCCTTAACGAAGCCACTATCGGAATGTCGACTTGGGTTTATAGCCACCGGAGGAATATACGCTTCAGGACAAACTGCTTTTCATTTCAAAGATGACACTAGCTATCGAGCGATTCCTAACAGTATTGCAACAGCGGAACTACGTGCTACTCATTTCGCGTACGACCTGACGGATGCCCGAAAAGACATAAACGTTGTTTTTCCAATCGAAGCCCTAAAAAGCATGGTTGAGGAGAAAAAAATAGGAGAGCTAGGACCCAACTCCTACACCTTGATGGGTGGAATCTATAGCACGCGACGTGTCATCGAAGATCTTATTCCGTCTCTGGTTCAGAGGGTCTTGGATGATGAACTAGATGTAGTTCTGTTAGTGCCAGTTTGACCGGTATGTCACCAGACCGTGAGTCTGATCGCAAGAGCTATCGAAGAAGCAGGAATCCCGACGTTATCGATGTCCAGTGCTCGAGACATAACCCGTTCTGCATGGCCCGCTCGTTCCACTTATCTGGATTTTCCATTAGGTCACACAGCCGGGCGTCCGCATATGCCTGAGCTGAATCGTGCAATCATGAGGGATACCCTCTCAGCTTTTGAGACCTTAAGTGTTCCCGGTTCTATGAGTCACCTCTCTTATCGTTGGGATGAGAATGATCAATGGAAAGATAAAGTTTTTGCTCCTGCTGAGAAATCAGTTAACTTAGACCAGCAGAAAACTAAAAATAATGGCTATGAAGATGATCGGGTAGCAAGGCATGACACACCGCAATATCAAACTGACGCAGACGAGTTAGCTGCTTTCAAGAGTCATGGTGACGAAGAATGTGAGATTTGCATAGGCATTGACTTTTGATGCAACAAAAAGCTTCCTCCCAAAACCAAAAAGCTTCAACTGGAACCGCTTCTCCGGGCTCCGGAGGAGATTACGAACCTGATTCCATAGTGATTAGAACAGCAGCCACGGTTTTGATTCTTGCTGACCGGCCAGATCTCCAAGTATTGATGTTGAAACGAAATGCCCGCTCAGTTTTTGTTGGCGATATGTGGGTTTTCCCGGGTGGAGGCGTGGACCCCGGCGATGCATCACCTCAGGCAGATGCCGCTGTTCGAGGTCTAACTGACGTTGAAGCAAGCTCCACATTAGATATCGAATCTGGAGGGATTGCTTTTTGGGTTGCCGCTCTTCGAGAAACTTTCGAGGAGGCGGGTCTTCTTCTAGCTCGTCCCAAAGGAAAAGCTGAGTTAATTGATCTTTCAGCGACGCCAACAGAAGAGCGTTTCCAGCGTTACCGCGATCAAATAAATGCAGGTTCGCTTGACTTCGTTGAAGCTATGCGAACTGAAGACTTAGAACTTGATGGGACAGATGTTCACTATGTTGCGCGATGGGTGACTCCTCTGGGGCCTCCTCGTAGGTATGACACTCGATTTTTTGTCACCGCTATGCCTAACGGCCAAACTCCTCTTCATGACAATGATGAGGCAGTCCATGATGAATGGATAAGGCCATCGGACGCGTTGAAACGAAATGAAACAGACGAGATGCTGATGATGACCCCAACTATTTCGATGCTTCAAAGACTCGCTCGTTTCTCCAGCGTAGAAGAAGCTATGGTGAGCGCAGCAAACGCTACTCAAACCGATGATGAAGCAGTTCGCATAAGGTATGGAGTGGAAGGACCGAACCGGATTAGTTGGCCGGAGGACCACGATTATGAAGATTCCGATCCGAGAGCCGAAGATGGCACAGTTCGGTGGCCATCTCCTATCGAGTGATGAGTGAACTGAGCCCGATTCTCATAAGTTGCGTTCGGTGAAGCTAATAGACGCTTTTAGTTCTCTGAAGAACAAAGAAGTTAAAGAAGATCAATAGATGCCGCACAATTCCTAGCGCCGGAGATACTTTAGAGCGCTAACAAATCGTGCAAAGAGAATGAGGGAACTATGGATGCCTATCAGGCTGTAATAGGCAAAAAAGATAGCCGTGAATACGCTGACGAACCAATACCTGAGCAGTCATTGAAGAAGGTGCTTAATTCGGTTCGAATGGCGGGAAGCGGGAAAAACCGGCAAGCTGGCCGAGTAGTCGTAGTAACCGATGAATCAAGAAAAAAAATGCTCGGCGCAGCCGGTGATTACAGCGATTGGATACATAAGGCACCCGTTGTGCTAGCGATGCTTATCTCTGAGGATGCAGGCCTGCGGCCCGGGTTTGATGTCGGCCGGATGGCCCAGAACGCCATGGTCGTAGCCCATGCCGAAGGGCTCGCTAGCTGCCCGGTAACTATTGTCCGAAATGATGATGCGTTAGCGGCGATTGATGCGCCTAAAGGGTGGATCGTCCATATGGCGGTAACTATAGGTATCGCAGCGAACAGCGAATCTGAGCGGCGGTCTCATCCGCGAATTCCTTTCGATGAGGCAGTTTTTTGGGGCTCATGGCCAAAGTAGACAATTTCTGTCCCATACGATCCTAGTATTGAGGATATCGACACGGGCCTTAAGCTCGGTTGATTGAAATATGTACTGCCTCCCTGGCGCAAATGGATAGCGCAGCGGGCTTCTATCCCGACGGTTGCAGGTTCGAGTCCTGCGGGGGGCGCAACAAAAAGATGACCGTTATGGTCGATTTGTCGTATACGTTTCAAGACTGTGAATAATAATCCTGACCACATCGGTGCCGTTACTGACAAAAAAGTTGATATCAAAAGGCTAGAGGCGGCGGTAAAAGAGATACTTATCTCAATCGGGGAAGACCCGGAACGTGATGGCTTGATCAACACGCCATCACGCGTGGCTAAAATGTACGCCGAAGTATTTGCAGGACTTCGAGAAGACCCAGAACACCACCTCGAAGTTCAATTTGAAGCAGGACATGACGAAATGGTGATGGTTCGAGATATCTCATTTTACTCAATGTGTGAACACCACTTGTTGCCATTCGTTGGCCGAGCTCATGTGGCTTACGTGCCTGGCGAAGAAGGGAAAATTACAGGTCTTTCAAAGTTGGCGAGACTTGTTGAGGCTTATGCCCGGCGGCCTCAAGTTCAAGAACGGCTGACAGGCCAAGTAGCGGACAAGCTCATGAAAGTGCTGAATCCCAAAGGTGCCCTAGTGGTTATTGAAGCAGAGCATCAGTGTATGTCGATGCGTGGTGTGCAAAAACCTGGATCATTGACAATAACTTCAGCGGTGCGTGGCCTGTTTCTATCTGACGCAACTCGTGCCGAAGCGCTTCAACTTATAAGTATGGGGCGTTGAAAGCGAAATAAACTGGTTTATAAATCTGGTGAATGCCCGCGATTCGCAGGTTCTAGATACTCAGCGGAAGTTGCTTACGCGCGAACCGCTGCGACATAATCATTAACGTTTTCCAATATTCAAAACCTGGAACCAGATCTTTAAGCGAAACTTGCTCAACGATATCTTGTGCGTCAGAGCTCCCAGCGTGGCGCACGCCCTTAATCTGCATTGATTCAACCGTGCCGGCCAACAACTCCAAAAATTCATCTATTTGAGCATCAAACACTGCGTCTACTTCAGTTCGTTGTAGCACATAGTCAGCTAAAGGCCGATCATCTCGAAGAAGGAAAACGCTAGTGATCTCACGGTTTAGATGGCCCTCTCCGTTGTCATCAACTAAGCGCCGCGTTCCTAGGGGCACTAAATTGTTAGGTGCTGCAGTGAACCCTAACTCCTCTTCAAGCTCACGAACTCCCTCTGCCGGTTCCTCACCGGCAGCTAAATGTCCTGCGGCGCTGATGTCGAACATGCGAGGAAACGCGGCTTTGAGATGGGACCGTCGCTGCAGAACAACGACTTCTTTGGAGTCTCGAATAGCTATTACCTGGCAGTGAAAAACTCGATGCCAATCTCCATCGCGGTGGACGTCGGCTCGAGATTTTGTGCCTATGATCCTGCCCATGTCATCAAGAACATCGAGCATCTCGGCTCTTGTTGCACTGTCGGTCATTGAGTGGAATTTGCTTTACTGCTCAAGTAGTTTCGTAAAGCTATCAAGGAGTGGGAGGACAATGTCAGAGCCTGATGGCGGGACCCAGAGGACTGCTCTTGAAACACCTGCTATTGCCAAGCTTTCAAGCACAGCAGAATCGGCAGGGCTTCCGAATTGTCCGAACTCCAAAGTGTTTGGGTCCCGTCCGGCTTCTTCGGCTGCATTTCGAACTTCTTGTATCGGCTCGACAAGGTCATGTCGGCCTGAGATAGGCATCCATCCATCGCAAAATTCGATTATGTCTTTTATTGTTTTAGGTCCAGCGGCGCCACCGAGAAGAACTTTTGGTCCGCCATCTTGCACAGGTTTTGGCCAGGACCAGCTTGAAGTAAAGTCAAAATGATCTCCGTGGAATTCAGCTTCTTCGTTATTCCATAATTCTCGGCATGCAAGCATGCTCTCTCGAACGATAGAACGACGTTCATTGTACTTAATGCCATGGTTGGCCATCTCTTCTTTATTCCAGCCATAACCGATCCCCAATATAAAACGACCTTCAGAAATCAAATCAAGCGAAGCACATTCTTTGGCAAGCCAAAGGGGATCACGTTGAGCGACAAGTGTGATGCCTGTACCTAACATAATTTTTTTAGTGACCGCAGCTGCTGCACCCAACGCTACGAATTGGTCATGGGTTCGCCAGTATTCTTCTGGAAGCGGTGGCGCTCCTTCTCGGCCGCCCCAAGGAGTGATGCGGCTGGCAGGGATATGGCTGTGCTCAGGGAACCAGAGCGACTCGAATCCCCTCTCTTCGACGGCTTGAGCTAGCTCAACCGGTTGGATTGCCTTATCGGTTGGAAACATAGCGATGCCGATTTTCATTACATAACCCCTTTTAGCTGTTGCTTCGATACACAACTTAGTAGACAAGATATAGTCCCAGTTTGCATACTCTTAAACAAACTTAAACTGATTCGAAAGAGAAAAATTTTCAATTTACGTCTTACATGGGATCGAATCGAGTATTGCATTCTCCAAATAGTGCCCGTCTAAAGAAAATAGTGCTGGTCGGGCGGATACAAAGCAAGCGAGAGAAGTTGACTATTAGTCAAGGCGTGTCGGAATGTTTAACCGCTAACTCGACGAGATTTACTCTTAGTCCTTTGAGGTTTCTGAGCATCGTGACAGACTAGTAACAACGACAGAAGTTCCGACTAATCTGTCTGGAGGCTGTAATGCGAATAGAACTAGAAATAGCAAAATGCATTGGTAGCGGGTCATGTGAGATGCTTGCCCCCAATGTTTTTGAGGTTGGGAATGATGGTCTTGCTAAATTGCTGGACGCGAGCCCCGGTAGCGATATGGAATCAGAAGTGCGTGCAGCAGAAGAAAGCTGCCCGACCCAGGCAATCAAAGTAGAGCACTAGAGCAGCTTATTGATTTATCGAGTGGGATCTGGCTGTAAATCTGTAACCTTGTGACACATCCGGGAAGTGGCGCAGCTTGGTAGCGCACCTGCTTTGGGAGCAGGGGGTCGAAGGTTCAAATCCTTTCTTCCCGACGTAAACAAAAAGAGGATCTGTGGATTATTTCCCACAGGTCCTCTTTCTTTTGTCTGTCTTGCCCTATCGATTTAGATTAAGTTGATTTCCGAAGAAAGAGACGCAAAAAATGGACAAAAAAACGATTCAGCTGAGACGCTACGAAGTTGAAAAAGGCCGACTAACTGAACTAGCTGATTGGTTTCCTACAATTGGTGCGGTTCGCGAGAAGTATGGATTCACCATCGAATTTGCTTATGCGGATGAAGAAAGCAGTGAGTTCATATGGGCAGTTAGTTATCCAGGAGACACCGATGATTTTGATAAGATATTGGCTGTTTACAATGATTCACCTGAAAGAGCAGCAGCTTTCGCAGGTTTCGAGTCCCCAGTGAAGAACATGCACTTGTCTTTTGTTAACACGATTTAAAGAGGTTCTAATCGTCTAGTGCTGAATCACAGAGAAGTTCGCAAAATCATTTGGCTTGGTTTTCACGCCCGAATTATCTCGAATAACTAGCAGCTGGAGTTAGGTTCTGAGACTCGCCGGTGGGCAGGCCATCTATGCAAATCGTTAGAAGCTGACAGGTTTTCGTTCTGGCTAACAAATGCTTTCTTTCGGATAGTGGGCTCGGTACTATTCAGTTATAGATATTAGAAAATTTCTGTCTGCTGGAGCGTGAGTAAAAAATGTCACTAGAAATGACTACATCCTTGTCTTATCTGGCTTGGGCCAGTGCGCTGTGCCTCATACTTTGGCTTCCTTATGTACTTGAGCGTGTTATGAAGCAGGGCTTGATGACTGTCTTGCAGTACAAAGACACCGATACTGAACCAGCGGTTTGGGCGCAACGGGCACACCGAGCACACTTAAACCTCGTTGAAAATCTAGCCCCATTCGCAGCCCTAGTGCTGATTGCAAACGTGACTGGAAAAAACGTGGCAGGTTGCGCAGCTCTGTTCTTCTGGGCGCGAGTGGTCCAAGCAATTGTTCATATTGCTGGAGTCGCATACGTGCGAACCCTAGCGTTCTTCGTTAGCTGGCTAGCTATGATAATAATGTTCTTCTCTGTTATCTAAGGCCTAAATTGCAGAGGCGTTGTTGCGCCACCGGTACAAAACAATTTGATTCAAGTCAGTTTCGTAAGTAAGTCTGTGACTATTTTGTCGCTCGAGCTGATGGCTGTTTCAAGATCAGCCGAAATTTTGGCCGTGTCTATCCATGCGTCAGCATTTATATCCCACGACGAAGTGCCATCGCTTATGGTTCCAGACCGCCGGGCCTCAATATCATTTCTGATGGGAGTAAAAGAAAAATTGTCATAAACCGTTGTGTTCATGTCTGCAACGCAATGATGTTTAAGCACTTGCTCAAATGCAGCCCGAGATATACGAACCGGATCGTGTGAAAGCAAATAAGGCCGTAGAACATCGAATAAGCCATGAGGAGACAAAATGTTGACTACTCCCTTGGGTAGCAGCACAGCTGTTTCGTCTTGGCTAGAATAATGACCGACGATCAAGCTACTGAGTCCTCGACCGCTAGCTAACTTGGCAATGATTAATGCAGCAGGCCCACTTCCGGTAATTAATAGGGGGGTATCGATAAGCATCACTAATTAAAAAATTGCCAGAGGATTCACAGGGCTTCCGGTAACACCTTGAAATCGAATAGGCGCTAGAGCGAAATTGAATTCCCAACGCCCAAGCTCAGCGCATGTAGCTGCTAAATCTTCCAGTTGGCAGTTATCGATTAGCCATAAACCCATTGCAACAATCCCAACCATGTGAATCGGCATGCTCACCTGGCGGTAACCAGAGGGAGTTGGATCTTGTGCGACGTCTGAGCCAATCATGGAAACCTGACGTTCTTGCAGCCAAGGTAAACAAGCAGCCTGATATCCAGACCGAGGTTTATTGGCGTTATAGTTACGTTTTTCTCTAATTCTGGCGCCCCCTTCCCCGGTACGTACAAGCAAAACATCCCCGGCTTCGACTTTTATACCGGCTGCATCTTCAGCTGCTTCGAGGTCTTCAGGATATATGTGCTGGTCAGGAGCAAGAACATCAACGCCTTTCAGTCTCGGTATGTCGAGTAGAACACCTCGAGTTGTGATTCCGTCAGATACTGACAACACATCGTGTTTAAGAGCACCCTGACGATCTGAAACTAGAGATGCCGGGGCGCCACCGTACATTTTTCCATCCCAAAACAGATGGGCTAGAGAATCAAGGTGAGTCACATCGAGCCCATGAAAAACCATCCCGATGAATTCTTGAGCACCACCCGCTCGGCCTCCATCGAATAAGCCCTTGCGGCCCTCGTCATCCAAACCTAAGCCCGTGGAAAGCATGTATCGCTGAGATTCCGCAGTAGCGCCAGGTTGACGACCGGTCCGAATATCCCAACTGCAAGAAACTGATCTGCCCTCGCGAACTAATCCAGCAGCCGACACTCGTTTCTCTGGCGTGAGGTGATTTAGCGTTCCCAGCAGGTCATCATCACCCCAACGATCCCAATTGCAAAGTTCGTCCATCCATCTAAGGACTTCTTCTTCTGATGGTGCTACAGGCATCTGGTTTCCCCTATTCAGATATGTCTAGAAGACTACTAGCGCCGAAACAATCGATGTTGAGTAACTGAAATCGCCTAACCTAGACGTAACGGGACTCAAGGGGGAACATATGCATGAGTTGGTAATTCGAAATGGGTTAGTCGTAGACGGAACGGGTAGCAAAGCTAGAAAAGCTGATATAGCGATCGATAGCGGTGTGATTACTAAGGTAGGAACTATTGAGGCAGGTGGGGTCAAAGAAATTGATGCCTCGGGAAAGCTTGTAACCCCGGGGTTCGTCGATATCCACACTCACTACGATGGCCAAGTTATATGGGACCCCGAGGTAACTCCTTCGTCTTGGCACGGAGTAACAACTATTGTTATGGGAAATTGTGGTGTCGGTTTCGCTCCGGTAAAGCCAGACAAACATGAATTTTTGATTAGCGTCATGGAAGGAGTGGAAGACATACCTGGCGCAGCTCTTGCCGAAGGTGTTTCATTCGACTGGGAAACATTCCCGCAATACCTTGATGCAGTTGAGGCCATACCTCACGCAATCGACATTGGCGCTCAAATGCCACATTCAGCGTTACGCGTGTATGTCATGGGTGACCGTGGAAGAGACCACGATGAGGATGCGACGGAATCAGAAATTCAGGAAATGCGACGCCTTACTGAAGAAGCTCTCGACGCAGGTGCTCTCGGATTTACTACTTCTCGCACAATCAACCACAGGGATCGAGATGGAAACCAAATTCCTACGTTGACCAGCGCTCCTACTGAGTTATGGGGAATTAGTCAAGCAATGGCAGAGCGTGAGGCTGGCCATATGGAAATAGTTTCCGACTTCCAAGACTTGGACAAAGAATTTGAGATTTTTCGAGGGATGATTGATGGGGGAGGAGCTCCACTCTCTGTCTTAGTCTCCCAAGATGATCGTGCCCCAGAAAGGTGGCGCGAAGTACTTCAGCGAATTAAAGATGCCCGAGCAGAAGGGTATGACATAACCGCACAAATCGCAGCGCGACCGATCACTTTGTTGCTCGGATTGCAGAGTTCAATGCACCCTTTTATAACCTGCCCTACGTACAGAAGCGAACTTGCCCAGCTTGGTCTCGATGCTCGAGTTAGTCGCATGAGGGAGCCGGAAATTCGGGCGACTCTGATCAAAGAACATGCGAGCCGAACGCGAGGAATGTCTGGCATGATCGCGCAAAGTTTCCACAAAATGTTTCCTTTAGGAGACCCCCCTGAATATGAGCCTATGCCCGAAGACAGCATCTCAGAGATGGCAAAAACAGCTCAACGCGAACCAGTCGAATTAGCTTACGACATGTTGCTTGAACGCGAAGGCCGCGAGCTGATGCTGTTCCCACTAGCTAACTTCTCTGAAGGAAATCATGATGTCTTAAGAGAAATGAACTTGGCGGAGGGCACCCTCCCAGGGCTAAGCGATGGTGGCGCTCATTGTGGGGTAATCTGCGATGCGAGTTTCCCAACCTACATGCTCACTCATTGGGCGCGTGATCGTAGTAGAGGAGAGAAACTACCACTCGAATACGTAGTGCAAAGACAAACCAGAGACACTGCGCGACAAGTAGGGCTCAACGATAGAGGCACCTTGGAACCAGGAATGATGGGCGATGTCAACGTCATCGATTTTGAAGAACTTTCACTCAGACCGCCTGAAATGGTTTACGACCTTCCAGCTGGCGGCCGACGACTAGTTCAGCGGGCAATCGGCTATGTCGCAACGGTCAAGAAAGGCGAGGTCATTTTCGCCGATGGTCAACCAACGGGTCGCAGGCCTGGTCAACTTATTCGAGGACCAAAAGCTCAAAAAGGATCAGGATCTTGAAAATCGGATATCTAGGCCTTAACCACATAGGGTGCATATCGCCGGGGACAATGGCCAAAGAACTAGAAGATCGTGGCTATGACAGCTTTTGGGTTCCAGAGCATAGCCATCTACCCGTAATGCGGGAGTCTCAATACCCTGGCGGCGAAGATTTACCTAGTGGCTACGCTCATATGATGGACCCGTTCGTCTCATTGGCGATGGCATCGGAAGCTACGTCAACTATCAAACTTGCAACAGGCATATGCCTGGTTCTTGAGCATGAAGTTTTAGATTTAGCGAACACGGTCGCGACTCTTGATGCGCTTTCTGGGGGTCGAGTTGTATTGGGAATTGGTGTTGGCTGGAATGCCGAAGAACTCGCCAATTCCAGGCCGGATGTGCCATTCAAAAAAAGATTCTCTGCGACAAGAGACCGAGTCGGCGCTCTCAGAGCAGCTTGGACCCAAGACGAAGCAAGCTATTCAAGCCAATATGACAACTTCCAACCATCTTTCATTTACCCTAAACCCCACAATGGGCTCGTTCCGATTGCTATGGGACAAGCGGGTCCCGTAGGAATCAAACACTCGGCTGAATATGCCGACGAATGGTGCCCGATTGACATCTCTCTAGTTGGGGTTAGCGGCGAACAGTCCGTAGAAGGAGGAATAGCGCTGTTCCATCGCGAGTTAGAAGCAGTAGGTCGCGATCCAAAGTCGGTGCCAATATCTCTCTTCACCTGGACGAGACCTAAAAAAGAGCGGTTGGAGCAACTGGAAAAACTAGGGGTACATCGGCTTGTCCTAACACCTCCTTCAATGCGTCGCGAAGATGATGACCAATCGCTCAGGTTTCTAGATGAATGCGAATCGGTTCTAGAAGAATTTAGAACATAAGTCAGCGATTCGATACAAACTTTCACTGATTAAACTCGAGAATACAGAACACTTCGGTGCCGATTCTGGTGCTGTTGATCTTCGAGAGTTCCCATTGGTGTTTGGGGGTCTAGCTCACGGCCTTTTAGGTGTACTGGCCGAACAAGGACTCCACCCTCTAGCTCCAGCTGAATGGAGACGAGAACTCAGAGTGGGTAAATCAGCGGGGGTGGGGTTCTCTGAAACGTGCAGCGACTGGTACGACACCTATGTCTTAGAAGATGGGAAGATTTCTCCGAAACAATTCAAAATGGGGATCCGCAAAATTATTGCAGCGGTGTATCTGCCAGGAGAAGAACCTCTTTTGGATGTGTACGTAAAGATCTGGGTCGACCAGGATGATGAAGTAGCTGAGCTGTCGTCGTCAGCCCAAGACGAGATACATCAACTGACACAGGGTTACGCGATGGCTTCTAGGTCCAATGAAGCAATGAAAGCTGACTTGGAAGAGCTTGACAAATTAAACGAAGAACTCAATGGCGACAAAGACAACTTGGTGGCAATGGTCGAAGAGCAGCTCCAAGAAACTCAAATAAGGTCTCAGGATCTCGATGACACTGTTGACCCATTCTGATCGCTAGCAAGAAATAGTTCTGAGCCGAGGGGCAATGAGAGCCGATCAAAAGGTTTCGTTTTTTTATTAACGCTAAGGTGTCACGAACTGCAACAACTCAGGGAGTGGGCATGGCTGACATCACCGTCTTCACGGCGCGACGGGTTCGCACGATGGAAGCATCGATGCCCACGGCCGAAGCGGTGGCCGTTCGCGATGGGCGCATCGTTGAGGTCGGGACCTTGGAGAATATGGCCCCGTGGCTCGACGCGTACGACCACGAGATCGATGACACCTTTAGCGACCACGTCATCATGCCCGGTTTCATCGACCCCCACCTCCACCCATCAATGGCTGCAGTTCTCTTACCCATGGAGTTCACCACCGCCGTGGAATGGGATCTGCCATGGAGTGACATCGGCGCGGTTGGCGGCAGAGTCGAACTGCTCGATCGGCTGATTGTGCTCGACGCTGAACTAGAGCCAGAAGCCCCGCTGTTTGCGTGGGGCCATCATCCGATTTGGCATGGTGAAATCGACCGCGAGACCCTCAACAGTATCTCCACTACACGGCCCATAATCGTCTGGCATCGCGGCTACCACTCGCTGATCGTCAATGATGCCTGCTACCGGTGGATGGACATCGACCTCGAAGCCGCGCGGCGACATCCTCAGATTGATGTCGACCGGGGTGCGTTCTTTGAGACAGGCCTCGGGGTAGCGTACCGCCATATCAACAGCTTCTTGCTCGGAACCGAACGGTTCCGAGCCGGGCTCGACCGGATGCGTCAGGTCATCCACCACGGTGGACAGACCACCATCGGCGACGCCGCCATGGGGATGTACGGCTTCGAGGACGAGTGGGAACATCTCAAGGCGGTGATGGAACGACCAGATACGCCGTTCCGCATCCAACTAATGCCTTTCGAGATGGGTCCCCTCGGCGACGAGGAGTCCGATGAGGCGATGATCGAACGGATCCTCGCCTACCCGCAGCGCAACACCCATCGACTGCGATTCAGCGACCACGTCAAGATGTTCGCCGATGGGGGGTTTTTCGCGGAGATGCTCATGCTCAAGGCACCTGGGCACCTGGACGGGCGACACGGTGAGTGGATGACGCCTCCTGAACGTTTCGAGCGGGTCGCACGCGCATTCTGGAACGCGGGCCTGAAAATTCACGTCCATTGCAGCGGAGACCTCGGCGTCGAGATGGTGCTGTCGACGCTCGAAAAGCTGCAATGGGAACGCCCACGCTTCAACCATCGCTTCACCTTCGAGCACTTCGGGATCTCGAATGCCCAACAGGTCGCACGGATGGCCGAGGTCGGTGCGTTGGCATCGGTCAACGCGTACTACGTATATGAACTGTCGCGAGCGTTCGCTGATCACACCCTGGGGTATGAGAGGGCGTCGCAGATGTCCCGGCTTGGGTCGCTGGAACGGGCCGGTATCCGCTTCGCTGTGCACTCCGATTTCACGATGGCTCCCGCCAAGCCCCTCAACAACGCGTGGGTGGCCGCTAATCGCCTAAACGAGTCAGGCGAGGTGATGTGTGCCAACGAACGAGCGTCACTTGATGCTGCCATCAAGGCCATCACCTGCAACGCGGCCTACGTGCTGGGCCTCGAGGATGAGATTGGGTCTCTGCGCTGGGGAAAGCAGGCAGACTTCACAATTCTTGAGGACGACCCCTACGACGTTGGCGCAGAGGGTCTTCGCGACATCCCTATTTGGGGCACGGTGTTCGAGGGTGAGAAGTTCCCGATCTGAGGGACCGACCAACACTAATGATGATCTCATCCGTGAAACCCGTACCCATACCCGTCACCGTCCTCGGCGGGTACCTCGGGGCAGGTAAGACAACCCTCGTTAATCGACTGCTTTCTGGTGACCACGGGCGGCGCCTGGCTGTTCTGGTTAACGATTTCGGAGAGGTGAACATCGACGTAGACCTCATCGCCTCCCATGATGGTGACACCATCAGCCTGCAGAACGGCTGCGTGTGTTGTTCGATCGCTGACGCATTGGGTGAGAGCCTCGATCGGGTTCTAGCGCTGGACCCTTTGCCCGATCAGATTGTAATCGAAGCAAGCGGAGTAGCCGATCCGGCCAAGATCGCCGCGTACGGCTACGGGTGGCCTGGCTGTCGACTGGACGCGGTGATTGTGCTTGCTGATGCCGAAACCATTCAGGCCAGGGCGAAGGATCAGTTCGTGGGCGAACTCGTCACTCGTCAACTGCGCGGCGCGGATCTCGTACTGGTCACCAAGAGTGATCTGGTTAGTTCAGAGATCCTCGATTCCGTCGTCGGCTGGGTGCACGACATCACGGCGGTGCCCGTATTACCAGTGGCTCGCGGGGAGGTCGACCCAGAGGTCGTGCTTGCCATGTCGAGGTCTGATCTCAACGTCGGATCAGCACGTGTAGCGACGCGAGACTCACCCCCGCTGACTGACGCTGATGCCATGTTCGAAACCGCAACGTTGGCGCTTCCCGGACCTCTGGCGCGGGCTCGACTGGAAGCCACCATGAATCTGTGGTCGCAAGATGTCGTACGAGTCAAAGGCATCGTGTGGGTCGCTGAGGCCGATGGGGGCAATGCCCAACCTCATGTGGTGCAACGAGTGGGCCTCAGGTGGTCAATTGAGCCCGCCCCCACCGATATTGACCTGGAAGCTGGGGGCGGTCGACTTGTAGTCGTGGTGCTCCGTGGGGCGCTCGACGCTACGGCCTTGATCAACGATCTCGTCGATGCTGAGTAGCGCCAACCGCAAGCACTGGAGAAACCCTTAACGGGGCCAGATTCCGTGAGGGGAAAACTATGAAGACCGCCCCGTAAATTGCCAATCGTTCACTTGTTTGCAGTAACCCAACAGTGTCCCTAGCTAACAACTCGCTGACGCCCTAAGACAAACGACTGGCGTCTTTTAGTAAGCACACGACGATCAAATCTACAAAGTCAAAAACCTGAATTGTATGAAGGAATTTAGATTAGTCGCCGACTCTTCGGTCACTTGCCGAATGAAGATGACTACACGCTCCGCATGGGCATGGTTCATCCGAAAGCTCATAGACCGGCGCCAGCCACTAAAAACGAATTACTCTGGGGTTCACAAGTGTGCTCAATCAAAATCATTGAAGTTCTGGACGTGAAAATGAAATCCTACAAAAACCAAATAGCTGTGGTCACCGGTGGCGGCACCGGAATGGGGCGAGAACTAGTATTGCAATTAACCCAAGAAGGGTGCCACGTCGCGATGTGCGACGTGAACCTCGAAAAAATGGCTGAGACTAAGAAGCTTGCGAAAGAGCACGCTTCTTCGGATGTCCGAATCTCCTCACATATTTGTGATGTTTCTGATGAAGCTGACATGTTGGGTTTTCGAGATGAAGTAGCTGATCAGCATCAAACGGACAACGTGAATTTGCTGTTCAACAACGCGGGCATCGGTGGCGGTGGAAGCATCGTCACCGACGAGAACAGAATGGAATGGGAACGAACCTTCGATATTTGTTGGTATGGCGTCTACTTTGGGACTCGAGCATTCCTGCCGATGCTAAAAAAGAGCACTAGTGGAGCCATCGTAAACACAAGCAGTATCAACGGATTTTGGGCAACGGTTGGCTCTAAAATGCCTCATACCGCTTATTGCGCTGCGAAATTCGCTGTTAAGGGATTCACGGAAGCTCTCAATATCGACCTTAGGCTTCACGCTCCTCACGTTCTGGCGCACGTCGTCATGCCCGGGCACATCGGAACTTCAATAGCCCTGAACACCACAGAAATGCACGGAGGGCCAGATATCGAAGGCGTCAGAAAAATCCTTGGGGAAAGAGGAGCAGAAATTAGTTCAATGTCTGATGCGGATATCGAATCTCGAGTAACTAACAGTGGCATTAGGTTCCGAGATGACGCACCGACTACCGCAGCGGAAGCTGCAATGATAATCATTGAAGGCGTGCGCAGCGGCCAGTGGCGAATCCTTGTGGGCCAAGACGCAGAAATTATTGATCAACTTGTTAGAGAGGACCCGGAATCAGCTTATGAGCCTGAGTTCATGCGCCGTGTCATCGATCACGGACACCTAGGCGGATTAAATCGAAGCTAGCTAGGTCAGAGTGATCGCTTTTGGGACTCTCTTTTTGGTAAGGTTTAAATAATACGCGGGCGTAGTTCAATGGCTAGAATTCCAGCCTTCCAAGCTGATGATGCGAGTTCGATTCTCGTCGCCCGCTCTCTTCTAAATGCAATTCGGCGCGTTTGGGACTTAGTCCCGTATCAATTGAGTTGTTTAAAGTCGTGAAAATGAGATGGCCCGCAAAGCAAATTGCTGCTTTTCTGCAGTCTCTCCGCTTAAAACGCTTAGAACCTTAGATAAGTTCATTAATAATTTCTTAATCGCATTGCGAGACAGAAGAGCTAATTACTTGGATGTTAAGTAATTTTTTCGCGATTGATGCGAATAAGAGATGCGCTACTGTGGCTTTGACTGAGGGACGTGGCCACGAATACGGCTAGACTCGCGATCTTGTGAAGATCACTTTGACCGAACTAGACCCCTCTGAGCTTGAAGAGGCCCCCGCTGCGACCGAAGAAACTAGCAACGAGGCCGAATTAACTGCTCCGACGCGTACCTATGGACCGAAAATAAAACTGTCTATTGAGGTAGATGAAGAAACATTTGAATCTGCCATAGATGATGCTTTTAAGAAAATTTCGAAAGAAATTCGCGTCCCAGGATTTCGGCAAGGGAAAGTCCCTCGCGCAGTTCTCGAATCAAGAATTGGGAACGGATATGCTCGAGCTCAGGCATTAGAGGACGCAATACCTAACTATTATGCTGATGCGGTACGAACAGAAAGTGTTGACGTGATCGCCGCTCCCGAACTCAAGATTAATGGGGGTGAAGAGTCCGGACCTGTGTCATTCGAAGCTACGGTCGAAATACGTCCGGTTATAGAAATAGAGGGATATGACAAACTTGAAGTCACGATCCCAAATCCGAGTCCCACTGACGATGAAATCCAAGAACAGATAGATATGCAGCGAGGGCAATCAGCTGAACTAGTTGATGTCGATCGACCAGCCGCAACAGGTGACCAAGTCTCAATAGACATCTCAGGCACAGTTGACGGAGAAGCTCTTCCCGGCCTGACTGCCCAAGATTACTTATATGAGGTTGGTAGTGAAGGTATAGCAAAAGAAGTCGATGTAGAACTTCAGAATGCTACAGCCGGAAGCGAGCTTTCTTTCAGCGCCGCTCACCCGGTCCAAGAAAACGTAAGTATCGATTTCGAGATAACAGTGCACGCTGTAAAAGAAAAAGTACTTCCCGAGCTTACTGACGAATGGGTTGATGAGAATACTGAAAGTGAAACAGTTGAGGAACTCAGAGAGCAAATAAAAACGAGAACGAAAATGATGAAGTCGTTTCAAGCAAATTCTGCGCTCAGAGAGAACACGGCTCAAGCATTAGCTGAACTGGTGACCCAAACAATCCCTGACTCGATGGTCAACGGTGAAATGTCGGACCAAATCCAGCAACTAGCGATGCGTCTCCAGGGCCAAGGAATGAGTATCGAGTCATGGCTTCAGATGACAGGCCAGGACCCAGAATCTTTCACAGTGGAGCTTCGTGAAGCGGCAGAACGCTCCGCCAAAGTAGATCTTGCCTTGAGAGCTATTGTTCTAAAAGAAACTATCGAAGCTTCTGAAGAAGACCTCAATGAAGAGCTTGAACGAATGGCAACTCAATTTGAAGTTACCATTGAAGAACTTCGCCACCAGATAACCGACCATGGCGATGGGTTAGGTCCTGTAAAGGCTGAATTAGTTAAACGTAAAGCTTTAGAAAAGCTAGTGGCCGAAGTAAAACTAATTGATGAAGATGGCATTGCTGTTAATAGAGAAGATTTAGAGCTTCAATTACCTGAGACGGATAAAGATGAAGCTGACAAAGAGCAGAACTTAGACGCTGACAACGAGTCCAAGGAGGACGCAGAGTGAACCTTCAGGCACAGAATTACCTAGTTCCGACGGTCGTAGAGCAAACGAACCGTGGTGAACGTGCGTACGATCTCTACTCACGTTTACTAAAAGAAAATATCATATTCCTCGGCACCCCGATTGATGACACAATTGCCAATTTGGTGTGTGCTCAATTGATTCATCTCGAGTCAGAGAATCCTGATCGAGATATAAACATCTACATAAACTCGCCAGGAGGAGACATAAACGCCCTCTTCGCAATTTATGACACTAGCCAATACATCAAAAATGACATAACCACGATCTGCTTAGGTCAAGCAGCTTCGGCTGCAGCTGTTCTTTTAGCTGCCGGAAGCCCAGGTAAGAGAATGGCGTTGCCACATGCAAGAGTTTTGTTGCATCAGCCGTTTGGCCAGGCAATGGGTCAAGCAACCGATATTGAATTAGCTTCTAAAGAAATAGAGCGAATGCGTGGCCTACTAGACCAGATTCTTTCACGTCACACGGGCCAAGACCTAGAGCGGATCCACAACGACACGGACCGTGACTTTATTTTGGATGCAGAGGCGGCTAAAGAATATGGAATTATCGATGAAGTAATCAGTAATCGTGAATCGGTTGAAGATGGTCCGATCCGAGCTGCGTGAAATAATTCAAATCGAATAAAATAAAATTTCAAAAATTAAGGCGACAAACGTCAAAGCGAGCCATGCTGTGCCATCCTTAGCCGTTAGTTAACAACAACCTAAAGGTTGTCTGAATTGGAGTGGAGACGTGGCAAAGTTCGGAGAAGGTAGCGAGCTACTAAAGTGCTCCTTCTGCGGCAAGTCGCAGAAGCAGGTTAAAAAACTTATAGCCGGCCCAGGTGTATATATCTGTGATGAATGCATAGACCTTTGCAACGAAATTATCGAAGAAGAACTGTCGGAGACGTCCGAAGTCACTTTTGACGAAGTCCCTAAGCCGCAAGAAATATTTTCATTTCTCAACGAGTATGTAATAGATCAAGATCGCACAAAAAAAATTCTTTCGGTGGCCGTATACAACCACTATAAGCGAATTCAATTTGCTCAAAACCTAGGCCCCGATGATGTTGAGCTGGCGAAGTCCAACATCATGCTTATAGGTCCAACAGGTTGTGGAAAAACAATGATGGCCCAAACGCTGGCACGAATGTTGAACGTGCCCTTCGCGATGGCTGACGCCACAGCTCTGACCGAAGCGGGCTACGTGGGCGAAGACGTTGAGAACATACTTTTGAAGCTAATCCAAGCTGCTGATTATGACGTTAAACGCGCAGAGACTGGCATCATCTATATCGACGAGATTGATAAAATTACCCGTAAATCTGAGAACCCTTCGATCACAAGAGATGTTTCAGGAGAAGGAGTTCAACAGGCGCTTCTCAAAATTCTGGAAGGCACAGAAGCAGCCGTTCCGCCACAAGGTGGACGCAAGCACCCACATCAAGACTTTTTGCAGATAGATACGAGCAATATTCTTTTTATATGTGGAGGCGCTTTCGATGGCCTTGAAAAAATTATCGCTGACAGACTTGGTCAACGAGCTGTGGGCTTCGGCGCAGACATAAAACCAACAGCAGAGAGAGCTAATACGAATCTTCTGCCTGAGGTGCTGCCGGAAGACTTGCAAAAATTTGGCTTAATCCCAGAGTTTATTGGCCGTCTACCGGTGGTCGGAGTCGTCGACCAACTCGGGCCTGATGCTCTCCAACGGATTCTAACAGAACCCAAAAATGCGCTCTTACGACAATTCGACCGCATGTTTGAGCTTGATGGTGTGGAGCTTGAATTTACTGACGAAGCAATAGCAGCCGTAGTTGATCAAGCCCTGCTCCGCAAGACCGGCGCTCGGGGGTTGCGAGCAATAATAGAAGACGTTCTCCTTGGAGCAATGTATGAAGTGCCTAGTCGCGAGAACGTCGTCCGATGTATCGTCGAGGCAGATGCAGTGCTTAAAAAGGCGAGCCCAATTTTAGTTGAGCGTAATGATGAACGAAAAGCTTCCTAAAATGCTCATAGAAAAGCTTCTGCCTCGATGGATCCGATAAACCTTGCG